>JACCDW010402872.1_pt1 | contig 110515 bp, 167 predicted proteins | sample 7449781 | NCBI WGS metagenome assembly JACCDW01 (sample SAMN15323449, study PRJNA562643) | freshwater metagenome | isolation source: river surface water | place: USA:Blue River Watershed | collected 2017-08-18 | reverse complement strand
CGGGTTCTTCTGGTACCTCTGGAGCAAACGGTGCTGCGGGTTCTTCTGGTACCTCTGGAGCAAACGGTGCTGCGGGTTCTTCTGGTACCTCTGGAGCAAACGGTGCTGCGGGTTCTTCTGGTACTTCTGGAAGCTCTGGATCTTCCGGAACTAGAGGTTCTTCTGGTACATCAGGAGCTAATGGTGCTGCTGGATCTTCCGGTACATCTGGTGCTAATGGAGCTGCTGGTTCTTCCGGTACATCTGGTACATCTGGTGCTAATGGAGCTGCGGGTTCTTCTGGTACATCTGGTGCTAATGGAGCTGCTGGTTCTTCCGGTACATCAGGAGCTAACGGAGCAGTTGGATCTTCTGGAACTTCAGGATCATCTGGTCAAACAGGGGGAGCAGGTTCGTCAGGAACATCTGGATCTTCTGGTGTATCCCCAACGTTAACTGACACATTAGCAACAGTAACCGCTAGAGGTTCATCTACAACAACTGGAATTACCGTTAATCCAAATGGTACTTCTATTACAATGGGGGGTGGTGCTTCTGCAGAAGGTATTAGAATGCAGGCATCAACTTCTACAACTTATCCGGTTTTTTTAAGATCTGTAAATCCATCTGGGGGTGGTGAAACTTCTGCATGGCTATTTAAAGAAGATTCTACACCTTGGGGTATATGGCACAATAATCCTATTAACGCATTAGACATTACTAGAGCTTCAACAACTGGCATTGAAAATAATGTTGGAGGAGGCACTAATACCGTAATGATTAGATTAAGTCATTCTGATGGATCTGGTCAATTTACGGGAAATATATTAAACAGAACAGGAACGGCAATTCTTGATCAAAGCGGTAATACTACTGGTAATGCAGCTACTGCAACTACATTCTCTACTGGTAGAACCAATTACTTTGGAGTCACTGATGGAGCAGTTGCTGGACAGCTAATGTGGAAGAACTATGGAAATCTTCACACAATATTTGATTCTTCTGCAGGAACAAGTCCGGGTGGAACCTCTGTTAACAGATGGACCCCTGACTATCCAGTGGAAAATAATGCTGCCTCTAATAGTTGGGGATACAATCCGGTTCTCATGGGATGGAACGGATCTAACACTTACGGAGTTAAAGTAGACTGGGCAAGGTATTCTGTGAGTGCAGGATCTGCAACTTCTGCAACTTCTGCAACACAGGTAGTTACTATTCAAGATGCTGCACCATCTGGATCTAATGGACAATTATGGTGGGAGAGTGACACAGGTAGATTAAAAGTTTACTACAGTTCCGCTTCCGCTTGGGTTGATGCAACATCAGTTCCTGATATGTCCCTTTACTATCCTAAAGCAGGTGGGGTCATTAACGGTGACGTATCTGTCCAGTTAACACTTACTGTGTCCGGAAATACTCTCGTTGAAGGTACGATTCGTTCATATAGTGATATCATAGCTTATAGCAGCTCAGATGTTAGATTGAAAGATAATATCAGAGTTATCGAATCTCCGATTGAAAAAATATCTAAAATAAGTGGTGTATCATTTAATTGGAACAATAAACAATCAGTACATGAAGTGGGCACAAAAGATTACGGAGTTATCGCTCAAGAGATCGAAGAGGTATTGCCAGAACTTGTAACTACAAGAGATGATGGATATAAAGCAGTACGCTATGAAAAAGTAGTACCGTTACTTATTGAATCGATTAAAGAACAGCAATCGAAGATAAATGAATTAGAAAATATAATAATTCAATTGACCCAAAAAATTAATAGTTTATAAAATGGCATTTTCCTTTCCATCATCACCAACTACAGGAACTCTATTTGTTGCACCCAGTGGTGTTGTATATGTTTGGGATGGAACCTGGACAAATAAAGGGGACACACAAACAACCAACCCGTTTGGTAGTAGCTTTTTGTATAGAACTATCTATACAAAGGGTTATATGAGTGGAGGATATAAAAACAGCTCCCCCTGGAGAAACGTAAATAAAACCATCCACGCTACAGACATGACAACCAACTTGGGGGATAAGCTGGTTTACAATAGTAGTTATGTCGGCGGAGGATTTAGTGATTATAGAACTTACGTCTATCCTAGCACGGGACAAGTAGGAGGTTCTGGTACAATAGTAGAGTCTATGAGCATGTCATCTGAAACAATGTCTTCATTAGATTCTGCTAGATATTTAAAAACCTCACGTACTGACTGTGAGGCTTTGTTGACACCTTCTTTAACCTCAGCTTATATTGTTGGCGGTGGGACAACAGCAGTTGATAGGCATAACTTTACAACAGATATTATGCTTTCTGCTGGAACAGCCCCAGCTTCTCCTCTATCAGGAGGTACTGGTGGTGGACTTGGTGTTTTATTTGGTCAGTTTAAAGCTTGGATTTCTCAAGGAGCGGGTTCTTCCTTTACTTGGGCCACTGAAACATGGGCTACTGGAGGAATGAGTTGGGCATCAGACGGACAACCAAAAGGTTTGTCCAGTAAACATGGACATGGATACGGGGGAACTGGTTCATATGCTGGATCTGTAAATCTTGGTAAGTATAGTGAATCAACAGGAACAAATCTTGCAACTGTTGCTAGAAATAAAACTAACGGGGAAGAAAACTGGGAGATTGGGCAGAACTGGGGGTATATGCTTGGTGCATATGATGGTGCTGGCCAGAATAACGATGCTGGTAGACTTAACTATCTCACAGATGTTTGGACAGCATTAGGTAGTGACACTCAGCCAAAAGGTCATGATGGATGTTCATCCGGGTCATGTGCTACAGGCTCTGCAGTGCTTGTTGGTTATTAATTAATACACTATTTGAAAAATTAAGGTGAAATGAAATATTTTATTATAAGATTTTACAAAGAGATTCCTCAAATCCCAGGAATGACTTCTCTTAGCTGGTTTGATTCCTACGGTATTTTTTCCGTTACCACAGAAGCAGAGAGTGAGTTACTTGCTTTAAATGTTAGCATGGAAGAAATCAGCGAGGACGAAGCTATAATTGGTCCTAAATTTTATGGTATTTCCAGAGACTATCGAAAGGCTTATTCTCAAGTAGAGGGACTAGAGCCCGATGAGGAGGGTGGGTCTAAGACTAAAGTTTATCACACAGATCACACTAGAGCTGTTACATTAAGCTTGATGAAGAAGATTACTAAGCGTAGAATTGTTGACGAGTTTAACCGTAGGGAAGATCAAACAAACAAGGAGACCGTTCTTGCTTCTGTTGATGCCGCTACTTCTATCTGGGATTTAAACATCCTTAGAGAAAATCTTTTAGGAGTAGAAATGCCGGTGTATCAAGCTGCCCAGATGGGACTTCTGGATGAAAATGGGATAAGAGTTCCTCCCGTTGATTATAGTAAAGGATTCTAATTAAAAATAAAAAACGATGAAAACAACGAAAATGCTATCGCTAATGTTAGCAGCTTTGCTTGTTACTACATTGTCATTTGGTCAATACAGTAACAGCGCAATCAAACAGGGATCTGAGCAAACCTTTAAATCTCAGGACACAACTAAGAATGAGTTACAAGAAATCGTTGTAACTGCTAAAAAAGTTCCATTGATGACCAAAGTAGGACCTTACGGTCAACCTCTTTGGACAACGATGAGAATGTTTGCATCCACAAGAGTTTATGTGATGAATCCTCCAGGTACAGCCATGTATGAGAAGTGGTTTGATATTAGACAAAGAAGGAATGGATCAGCTCAAATCAGAATGCGAGATGAATTCACATTTGGATTAGGTAAGCGATTACAATTGGATTTATATTCGCACACGGTTTATGATGGTTACAATGGCGATAAGGAATTTAAATGGAGAGGATTCTCTTGGGAGTTTAGATACGCTTTAGCTGATTGGGGTAAACTATGGGGTAATCCTACATTGTATTGGGAAACAAAAATGCTAGATGGACGTTGGGGTATTGAACCTAAACTATTATTAGGTGATAGAATCGGTAAAAGTGGCATCTGGGGATTCAATGCAATCTATGAAGGTAATTTAGCTAGAACTAAAGAACTTCGTGAAGATGAATATGCATATACTGCATCATATGCTAACATCATTAATAACGATTTAACTCTAGGTGTGTCGCACATGTTTAGATATAATGATTTCGATGGTGGTTCTCAAGAATGGTATCTTGGACCACTCCTTCAATATCGATTTAATAACAAGGCATATTTAAACATTGAGCATATGCCAGGTCTTAATCAAGACGCAAAACAATCTAGAACCACAATTATATTCGCATGGAGATTTTAATCAAAGGGCAAGAGTTTCTTGTCTATTTAATTCTCATTATGTTCGTAACAGGTATTCTTAAAGAAAGAGGATACCTGATGGACATTTTCAGTCTACTAGAACAAAAAGTTAAATCGAAAAAGATGGTGGTATTTTTGGTATCCCTATTTGGTGGTATTCTACCTATTCCAGGGCGAGTTGCTTTATCAGCATCTATGTTGAACAGTATTGCACCGGTTGATAATAAGAAGCGTAAGAAGTTTGGCATCATCGATTATCTTGCGACTCATCATTATTATTTATGGTCCCCGTTGGAAAAAACCATAATCATTCCAATGGCAGTACTTGGCTTAACGTATGCTAAATTCATGGCTTATATTTGGCCACTTCTTTTAATTACATTTTTGTATATTACTTATTATATTTTGTCATTAGATGATGATGAAATCGACATTGAGATTAAGGATGGTCCGATTAATTGGAGAAACGTTTTTTATGTTGTCTTACCTTTTTTAGGAACAATATTGATAAGTTGTTTTACCGATTATTATTTCATTGCATTTACTTGTTTCACTTCCTATTTAGTTGGATATTCAAAATCATGGAATAAATTATTTGATTACATTAACTGGGAATTGATCTGGATTGTGGCAGTTATAATTATCCTTGGTAATTTGGCGGGCAGTTATTATCCGATGATGGAAAATTATATTAAACAATACAGCACACCTTCAGGTATATTATTTGTTGCAATGGTAGGATTCCTAGCATCGTTCCTCTTAGGATCGTCGGCAAAGTACGCAGGGATTGTTAGTCTATTGACTAGTGTTTTTGGTATGCAGTATTTTGTTTTATTCTTCACCTTAGAATATTCAGCATATCTAATATCACCAGCGCATAAATGCTTACCGATAGGTCAAAAATATTTTCATACTGGATTTATGACTTATTTAAAAGCATTGATAATTTGGATATCTATTATGATAACTTATGCGCTATTAACTATTTTGTGAAAATATTAATTAAAAATATGGAAAAACAAGACATTTTAAAACTAGTAGAAAGCCACGGAGGCTGGAGCATGAGCGATTTTCAGAGTCGCTATTTTGTGGTAAACTCGCAAGTTACAGATTACCGTAGGGTTAGGCAAGCTTTGCTAGAAATTGAAACCCGTATTTCTGCTAAGAAACAAATTGTTCGTGATTGTAAAAGATCAGAGATTAAACTGAAGATTAAAGAAAGAGATCTTGCAGTTGAATCTGATGAGCTTGAAAAAGAACTCATTCTTTTAGATATCGATCAACTCCAATATGATATTTCTGTTTACGCAAAAAAACTAAGAGTTGTAGAAGAAGAGCTGGATGGATTTGTAAAGCTTGTTTTGGAAATTGTTCCTAGTCTTGCAGAATTAGAGACATATAAAGAACATAATGAAGATCTTGAAAGAGAATACTGGATTTACCGAATGGCAAAACAAGCTAGTGTAGATATGGTAACCACTGGAAGAATTGGTGCTGGTAACTTAGATTCGATTGCTATGATGGCACCTCAGGATCAAGCTCTTACTATTGGTTCTGCTTTATTGAACTCAAAGAAGCTTACATCAGGCATCAATAGAATCGAAGAAGCACTTAGTACTAACAATAACCTTCTTGGTAGCAACTTTTCCGGATTATTTGAGAAAGGAGATCTTATTGGAATGATATCCGACAAAAAGGAAAAAACTGATGGCGAAGATATTTAGTCTACCAATCAATCCTAAATTATCTGAAACACAGTTTACAGAGTTTGTAAACTTTTGCAGTACTTACAAAGACTATATTTCAGATTTATATTTTACCTGCAGAATTGCTCCGTTTACTCAAGATGCAATGGGAGACGTTTTTGCTTCTGCGGACGACCCTCAGTACATGATTGATGTAGCACTACATATTCAGGAAAAAACTGGCATTACTGCTTCAGCAACTTTTAATAACATTTCGATTAGACCAACCCAGGAGAATCTAGATCTTTGGATTGAGTCATTTAAACCTCTGTATACAAGGGGTATTAGATTGTGTACTCTACCTTTTAATCACTGGCTTTTAACTGGACAGATCCAAAAGGAATTTCCTGAGTTAGAAGTTAGAGCTTCTATCCTGATGGACACAAAGACGTCAACAGATGTCTACAACGTGATATCAAGTGGTTTTCATTCTGTGTGTATCGATAGAGCTTTAATGAGAGATCAGGATACGATAAAAAGCATAGCTAAGATAAAACGTAAGAACCCCTTTAAACTTGTTTTATTAGCTAACGAAGGATGCTTGGGTAAGTGTCCAGTAATGTCTGAGCATTACCATTATAACAATACCAGAACAACAGATAGTCAGTATTTTAATAATCCTATCAGTAGAGTATCCTGTCCTAAATGGGACGTTACCAACAAAGCTGTTGTATTGAAGACTGCAGATATTCCAGCTTGGAAAGAAGACTGGGACGAATTTCTTGATATGGGTGTAGACATTTTTAAAATGCACGGTAGAGAGAATGTTAGGAAAATCTATGAGTCCATGGAAATCATCAGGAACTACGCTGAGAACAAGACTATGCTTTATGACATAGATCTTAAGATTAGTAAAAATGATGCTAGTAAATGGAGGAAGATTATTAAAACCTGTAAGTTTGAATGTTGGGATTGTAACTTCTGTGATAGAATAGCAGGAGGTGATTTAAATAAAAAAGCTATCAGTGTTGCAAATTCTCTGGTTACTAGTGTTAACTCAAAATTTGAAACAACAGTGCCTGGACTATCTAGTCCTAGAATTGATAAGCTGCTAAATGAGCTTGGTAAAATCTCAACATCATATTTAGAAGTCGGATGTCTTAGTGGCCGAACTTTCTCTAGTGCTATTTCGGGTAATAAACTCAATGCCTATGCTGTAGATTTTTGGAAAGAGGGTGTAGCTGCAGAGAATGAATCTATTGATATAACCGTAACCAAGGATGACTTCATTAGAAACATTCTGCCATATAAGGGAGAAAATAAGATTAAAGTCTTCGACTGTGATTTTATTGATGTAGATAAGACTAGCATAAAAAATGTAGATTTATTTTTTTATGACGGGGATCATTCATACATGAGAACCAAACTAGCTGTAGAATACTTTGCTGATACCCTTGCAGATGAATGTGTTCTGATCTTTGATGATGCTAACTGGGATGGTGTGGTCGAAGGTGCCACCGCGGGTATTGAAAAAGCTGGTCTAACTGTTCAATATGAAAAGAAAATGTTGAATGATGTAGAAGACGGGAAAATGTGGTGGAATGGACTATACATAGTAGTAGTTAAAAAGTAAGTATTAATTAATATTAAAACAAGAAATCAATTCTTCTTCTGATCTATAATTGACATGAAGAAATTGCTCTACGTGGCTCCGCACTTGTCAACTGGGGGACTGCCACAATACCTCTATAAAAAGATTGAACTTCTAATCAACGACTATGACATTTATGTTGTTGAATATAATAACGTCACTGGCGGGGTTTTAGTTGTTCAACGCAACAGAATCACTGGGATAGTAAAACCAGAAAACTTCTTTACTCTTGGGGAGGATAAGAAAGAAATCCTCGATGTGATAACAAATGTGAAGCCTGATATTATTCACATCGAAGAGATGCCAGAATATTTCATGAACTATGACGTTGCCCAAGAAATTTATCGTTCAGATCGTACTTACAAAATTTTCGAAAGTTCTCACGATTCCAGCTTTGATACGAGGAATAAAAGATTCTTTCCCGACAGAATGTTACTAGTAAGTAACTATCAAATTGAAATGCTGAAGGATCTAGGTGTGCCCTGTACTCTAGCAGAATATCCAATCGATTTTAAACCTAGACCAAACAGGGAAGAAGCACTAACCTCTTTGGGATTAGATCCTGATTACAAGCACGTGATTAATGTTGGTCTTTTCACACCCAGAAAAAATCAAGCAGAAGTTTTTGAATATGCCCGCAAATTAAAAGACTACAAAATCAAATTCCATCTTATCGGAAATCAGGCTGATAATTTTAAATACTATTGGGAACCTCTTTTAAAGAATAGACCAGAAAATTGTGTGGTCTGGGGAGAACGCAGTGACGTGCATAAATTTTATGAAGCTGCTGATCTTTTCTTATTTACCTCTCGAGGGTCACATCAGGACAAGGAAACATCACCTTTAGTCATCAGAGAGGCAATCGGACATCAAATACCATCTTTAATATACAATCTTGATGTTTATCAAAGCATGTATGACAAATATCCCAACATTAATTATTTGTCTATGAGCGGAGGAAATGAAGATAAAATTCTTGAGGTTTTGGGATTTGAAAAAATAGAGGAAGAAAAAGAAACTCAGGCTAAAAGAATCCCGATTCAAGATGAATGGAACGGAGTGGAGAATAAAATCATCTTTAGATACACTGATGAAACCACAGAACCCTATCTAGTTTCAGTTAAGGATATTGATTCTAAAGCTTGTATTTTTTCTTCAGAACTTCCCGCTGCAAAGGGAGGATACGAATGGTGGATGATGCCGCTTCCCAAGCATGTAATTGATTTTCATAACGATCCTTCCTTTGGTGGATTCCAAATCGAGTTTAGAAACCTTGCGGGAGAATTGGTGGATTCTAGAAAGAATCGGATTAAACCTATTTCGGTAGTTAAACCATCTATGGATATCACCAACACCGAGCCAATCTTCATGAATTATGAAGAGTTCTTTGTTGAAGGTGTTTATGAGCATTTGGATTTTAAAAACCTGAATAACGTTTTAGATATCGGTGCTAATGTGGGACTTTGGACAAAGTATATTCTTTCTAAGGGTGCTAAGAAAGTTTTTTGCTTTGAACCAAATAGGGAAGCAATCAACCATCTCAAAAACACCCTGAAAGATAATTCAAACACATTTATCTTTGATAAAGCGGTTTATAAAGAAAATACATCACTGGAATTCTTTGTTGATGAATCAAATAGTATCACATCTTCGATCTATTCAATCCAAGGACATGTTCCCTCTTATAATGTAGATGCTATCACACTAGAAGAAGCGATAAAACAAACAGGGGAAGATTTTATAGATCTGGTTAAGATCGATATTGAAGGAGCAGAATTTGATATCATAGAGAATCTTTCTATCGAAACTTCTAGTAGGGTCGAGAATTTTTTAATTGAATATCACGATTTCTTATTTGAGGATGGTCAAGAAAAATTAAAGAAATTTGAAAGTAAACTTAGGGCTCTAGGATTCTATGTTACACGACCGCTTTTACCTAAAGCAAAGTATGTATATGCTTCCAGAGAAAAAAGTTTGCCTCTCTGGATTAATTTTGATGGCGAATCTAATAAATTGGAAATAAAATATCAGGGAAGAATAGAATCTGGGAATTCCATTTCGATCAAAGACATTGATTCGAAATCTTGTATCTACTCATTCGATCTTCCTGAAGGCGATACTGGATTTGATTATTGGGCAATGCCTTTACCGAAGGATTTTTATAGCTTTGGAGATTTTTACGAGTTTGGAGGATTTCTAATTGAAATCTATGACAAAGAAGAAAATCTCATTGAGTTTAGAAAAATAAGAATTAAACAGATTCCCGTTCTTAAACCTGTGTTTGATATAACTAAGAAAGAATCTACGTTTCTTAATTATAATGAATTCTTCTCTCTTAAACTGTACGATCAAATAGACGTAGACAATTTAAAAGTTGTCTTAGATGTTGGTGCTAATATAGGTCTTTGGACTAAGTACATTAAGTCTAGAAATGCACAGAAAGTTTATTGCTTTGAGCCTAATAAGAAAGCATTAGATAGCTTAACTAACGCTTTTAAAGATGATGAATCAGTAATCATTTCGGATAAGGCAATAAGTGGAAAAAGAGGTAATTTAGAATTTTATTTTGACGAGGGCAATTCAACAGCATCATCTTTACTTAATGTACGTGATAAAAATTCTTCTTCCTATGAGGTAGAAGCAATTACATTAGAAGATGCTCTAAATTTAACCGGAAGTAATTTTGTAGATCTTGTAAAAATCGATATTGAAGGAGCGGAGTTTGACGTTCTTGAAAATGCTTCTATCGAAACTATTGAAAGAGTCCACTCCTTCTTGATAGAGTTCCATTCTTTCTATTTTGACAACGGTGAAGAAAAAGAATCCAAATTAAGCTCTAAGCTTTCTGATGCTGGATATTCCATGCAGAGAATCGAGAATTTTTTATACGCTAAAAAAGTTAAGAAAACATATTGGGTTCCAAAAGGTGAATCTGAGGAGATTCAGAATCTTTACGACTTTAGCAGAACATTTAGCTGGGAAAAGTATAATAGAAAATCTCAGAATGCTTTTCAGTATATGTTTAACCAAATTTATTTCACTAATGACTATTACACTAATGGATGTATCTATGAAAGATATGGATGTGTGGTACAAAAAGGAGATATAGTTTTAGATGCCGGCGCAAATATCGGAGTATTTTCCAACTATGCTTGGGAAAAGGGTGCAAGTCATATCTATTCTTTTGAACCTGGTATGGATGCGTTCAAATGCCTAATTAAGAATAAACCTCCTCAGTCTACAATTTTTAATGCTGCTTTGGGAGATAAAAATTCAGTTGCAAAACTTTCTGTTAACACCTATAAAAACATGGGAGGTGCTCCTATGTATATTGATCCGATGTCGGGATCTGTTCTTCGTAAAACAGATCGTTTTAATTATGTCCCAATGATAACAATAGATTCCCTATTTGAGAATAGGGTATTAGAAAAAATAGATTTTCTAAAAATAAATTGTGAGGGATTCGAGAGGGAAATTCTGCTTGGAATATCAGAAAATAATTTAAAGAGAATAAAAAAGATCTCTTTGAAATTTCATGGGAATATTTTAACTGAAGGTGATTCTGAAGAAATTATGAACCGCTTAACAAATAGTGGATTTAGATCATTCCAGTTATTTGTTGGAGACGGTGTTTACAGAATTTATAATTTCTGGAGATCGTAGATATGAATTTAGTTTTATACTCTGATGAAAATTACCAATATCAGGTAAGAAATTTTATATCCTCTCTAAAGTATGGTGGGATTGAGGATTGCAAAATAATTTATTATACCATAGGGTTTGAATCTGATATTGACGATCCTAGAATGGTTAAAGTTCCATTCGAAAAAGATCCCTCAGGAAAAAGATTCGAGTTTTATAAACCCGCGATTTGCTTAGATGCACTTAAATATGGTGAAGGTCAATTCATTTATTTTGATGCTGATATCACTTTATCAAAAAGGTTTAAAAATCTTGAAATTCAGAATGGTTTAAGTTATCCTGGATTTTGTACCGGGCCCATCGAATATCCTCACACATATTGGCAGGAAGCAGACGGGACAAGAACGATCTTTAATGAGAAAAGATTGATGGATTATTTAGGTGTTCAAGACAGATCCATGTTTTATATTATGACCTGCTTTTTCACTTATGATTCTTCATGTGCTGATTTTTTGGAAGAGTGGCAGTCCTTTTGTGAAAACAAATATTTACTTAAAGAATGGTACTCATGGTATGCTTTCACAGATGAAACTATAGCTAATGTTTTGCTATGGAAAAGAAGGTCAACACAAAACCACGGGAGAAGATTTGTTAACACCCACAAATTTAGCACTTTTAAACTTTGTGAGGAGAACGATGACATAATAAAGACTTTTATAGATAATAATATCTACGAGCAGTGTGAAGACTCCAGTAAAGTTTGTTTCTATCACGCTACTAAGATAAAAGAAGAGAATGAAAAAATTTTGAATTACATAGATGAAAATAGTTAACGTTAATCCAGGACTTTTACCTATCCCACCTAATGGATGGGGTGCAATTGAAAAAATAATTTGGGAGTACCATCAGAACTTATTAGATCTGGGTCATGATTCTCATATACTCTACACAAATGAGATCAAAAGAAATCAATTTGATGTTGTGCATGTTCACGTCGCCAATCTAGCTAATATTCTAGCGGAAGAAGGAGTTCCTTATATTTTCTCCTTTCATGATCATCATGCATATCTTTATGGAAAAGACTCCCCGGTATTTGAAGAGAATCTAAGAGCCATTGAAAACTCAATGTTGACATTAGTTCCCGCCAAATTTCTAGTGGATTATTTCGATCGTCCCAATGTTAGATATTTTAGTCACGGAGTTAATACGGATTTATTTCAACCGGCGGGATCCCCACCTGAATCTCACAGATTACTTTGTGTTGCTAATAATGGTTGGGCTTACGATCCTTCAGCAGACAGAAAGGGGTTTTCATTTGCAATTCAAGCAGCGGAGGAACTTGGGCTCCCTATCACTGTAGCGGGTCCTAAAAATAATCAGAAATATTTTGATGCAAATCCTCAGTGTTCTAATTATGAAAAATTAAGCATCCTGTACAATCTGACTGAAGAGGAACTGATTGAAACATACAAAGAGCACACAATGTTTTTACATCCATCCATACTTGAAGCTGGACATCCTAATCTGACACTATTAGAAGCTCTGTCTTCAGGTTTACCTGTTATAGGAACTTACGAGGAAGGTAATGAATTAGGGGGACTTGAAAGAATTGAAAGAGATGTTCAAAGTGTAAAAAATGGAATAGAGAAAGTTATGAACAACTTTCCTTCATATAGATTTGCTGCCATCAGCAGTTCATTAGAACTAAGCTGGAAAAATCGAACTCTTGATCTGGTTGAGATCTATAAAAAATATACAAATAGAGGAATGAAAGAGATTTTAATTGATGCTTATGAAAATACCCCGATAACAATAGTTGCTCCCAAGAGAAGATCTAATACAATTAAGCATCATTTCATAGGAAATCCCACAGTGGAAATTGCTGGTTCACTTTCCAACAAATATAAAATAGAATTCATTGATAATAAATCGGGAACGATAGTTCACACATCAAAAATCAATAATAATATGTGGACTAGTTGCTCTAGAAAATATTGCACAGATTGGAAGATAGTTATAACACCGGAAGATCCGATAGAGGAAGTTTCTGTGATTGAATTCAATCCGACAGGAAAGAGAGTTTATATTTCTTTGGATTCAAAATCCCTTGGAGATACTTTAGCTTGGTTTCCAATGGTCGATGAGTTTAGAAAAAAATGGAATTGTAAAGTTGTTGCTTCAACTTTCAGAAACGAATTTTTTGAATCAACATACCCGGAGATAGAATTCGTTTCACCTGGATCTGTTGTTGATAATTTATATGCCATGTTTAATATTGGTTGGTATTATTTTTCTGACGGGGCAGTAGATTATTCAAAAATTCCAGTTGACTTCAAATCAATTCCTTTACAAAAAACTGCTTCTGAAGTTTTAAATCTTGAATATAAAGAAATACTTCCTAAGCTAGATAAATCCGGCATTAAGAGAAAAATTGAAGGCAAATATGTTTGTATAGCACCACATGCTTCTGCCCTTGCTAAATACTGGAACAGACCAGGGGGTTGGCAAACTGTAATTGATTATTTGAACAACAAAGGATATAAAGTGGTTTTAATAACTCAGGAACCGTTAGGCGATACCTGGCACGATTCTAAACTTGGAGGAAAACTCAATAATGTGATCGATAAAACGGGAGACCTACCACTATCTGACAGATTTGCAGATTTATGCTTTGCTGATTACTTTATTGGAGTCGGCAGTGGATTAAGCTGGTTAGCTTGGGCATCTGGTGTTAGAACAATGATGATTTCAGGATTCAGTAAACCTTTTACAGAATTTGAAACAAACTGTGATCGCATATTTAATGAAAATGTTTGTAACGGATGTTTTAATACACACAGATTAGATGCTGGTGACTGGGCTTGGTGTCCAGAACATAAAGGGACTGAGAGACACTTCGAATGTACAAAAACCATCACAGAAACTCAAATTATCGAGGTTCTCGAACAGCGCCTTTAAAATTTTGAAACTAGTGGTCACTAAATATATAATTTCCCAACCCTCAAAATAAATTTAGAATAATGGAAGTAATTAAAAGAAACGGAGAAAAGAGTAAGCTTGATGCAGAGAAAATTAATAAAGTTTTAATGTGGGCCACGGAAAATATTTCCGGTGTTAGTGCATCTGATGTAGCGATGAATGCTCATATTCAATTTTATCAAGGAATTAAAACGACTGAAATCCATAATGTGATGATTCAGTCAGCAGTTGATTTAATATCTGAAAAAAATCCAAATTATCAATACGTTGCTTCAAATTTATTGAACTATCTTCTTAGAAAAGAAGCACTGGAGGTTAACGGAGAAAATCTTCCTACTCTTTATGACATCATTAAAAGAAATGTTGGTCTGGACTTTTATGATTCAATCATTCTTGAAAAATACACCGAAGAAGAGATTGGGGAGTTAAACGTTTATATCAGACACAATCGCGATTATGATTTTACATATGCTGGAATTCAGCAGCTGATTGATAAGTATTTAGTTAAAGATAGAACTACAGGGAAATGCTATGAGACTCCACAATATGCTTTCATGCTGATTGCAATGACAGTGTTTATGGATCATAGCAAGGAAGAAAAAATGCACCATATTAAAGAGCTGTATGATTTAATTTCAACTAAAAAGATTTCCCTTCCGACACCTATCATGGCAGGAATTCGAACCCCGAATAGACAATATAGTTCTTGTACCCTTATTGAGATCGGAGATTCTTTAAATTCTATTTTCCATGGCGATGTTGCTATCGGACAATATGTTGCACGTAGAGCTGGGATTGGAATCAATGCGGGTGCTATCAGAGCATTAGGTTCTAAGGTTAGAAATGGAGAGGTTGTTCATACCGGAGTGATTCCCTTCTTTCGCAAATTCCAGTCCACTCTTCACTCTTGCTCACAGGGTGGAATCCGAAAAGGATCTGCAACTCTTTACTTCCCTTGGTGGCACAAAGAGATTGAGGATGTTTTGGTTTTGAAGAACAACAAAGGAACTGACGATAACCGAGTTAGACATATTGATTATGCAATTCAGTTTGATAAATTGTTCTATAAGAGATTTATCGAAAATGGCGAGATCTCTTTATTTAGCCCAAATGACGTTCCTGGATTATATGAGGCATTCGGATACAATGAAAAATTTGAAGAGCTTTATCTCAAATATGAAAAGACTAGAAAGATTCCTAGAAAAACTGTTAAAGCTAGAGATCTAATGAATTCTTTTGCACAGGAAAGAATTGGTACTGGTAGAATGTACGTTCATAATATTGACAATACCAATTCCAATTCTCCGTTCAAAGATAAAATTCGCATGAGTAATTTGTGTGTGGAGATTGCTTTACCTACTGAACCGATCGAACATATCGATAATGGAGATGACAAGCCAGATGAAATTGCACTTTGTGTGCTTGCTGCTCATAACCTGGGCACAATCAAAAATAACGAAGAGCTTTACAAATGCTCTGAGTACATTGTGAGAATTTTGGATTTCGTTGTGGAACACCAAGATTATCCAGTTAATGCAGCACTAAAGATGAAGAAACGTAGATCTTTAGGAGTTGGTGTAACTAACTTTGCTTATTGGCTAGCTAAAAATGATTTAAAATACTCTGACAAGGAATCCCTGGTTAAGGTTGACGAATTGTTTGAGCATATTCAATATTCCTTGCTCAAAGCCTCTAATACATTGGCTAAAGAAAAAGGAGCATGTGAATGGTTTAGTAAAACAAAATATGCCGACGGTGTTATGCCGATTGACCGGTATAGTAAATCCGTGGATGAACTTGTTAAGAGGGAATATGCTTGCGATTGGGACGGCTTAAGAAAAGAGATAGTAGAACATGGACTTAGAAATTCGGTTTTGACTGCCATTATGCCTGCTGAAAGTTCTGCGGTGGTACAAAACGCTACCAACGGAATTGAGCCTGTTAGATCCCTGGTAACGATTAAAAAATCTAAATCTGGACTAATCAAACAGGTAGTACCTGAAATTTCCAAGCTAAAGAACAAATACGAGTTAGCTTATGATATGCCAGACAATAAGGGATACACTAATATCTGTGCGGTGATCCAAAAATGGATAGACCAATCTCTTTCTGCTAATCATTATTATCAATACAGCTTAGACGGTATATCATTAGCCGGAGTTATTAAAGATATCCTCCATTCATACAAATACGGATTGAAAACCCTGTATTATGCTAACACTGACGATAAAAAATCTGATAACATTGAAACTATGGGAGTAAATGAGTCTAATGAGATTGGATGTGAAGGCGGAGCTTGCGCTATTTAAAAATTTTGTAAAAAATTAAAAATCAAATAAATGAAGAACATTATCAATTTGAAGGATGTAGATTACACTAAAGAACCCTTATTTTTTGGAGAGGAGCTTTCCCTGCAGAGGTATGATAAGTTCAGATATGAGAAAATCTTTAATATGTTTAAACAACATATTTCTTATTTCTGGAGACCTGAAGAAGTTAACCTAAGTAAGGACAGATCAGATTTTCAGAATCTCTCAGACCACGAAAGATTTATTTTCACTAAAAATTTGGGATATCAAATTCTTCTGGATTCTGTTCAGTCGAGAGGGATTTCACATCTTCTAGATGATTGCTCTAATCCAGAGTCTGAATTATTCTCTAAAACGTGGGAATTTTTTGAGACCCTACATTCTTATTCGTACACATATATTATTAAAAATATTTACTCGGATCCGGGAGGTTTATTTGATACAATCCTCAAGGACGAGGAAATTATTAAAAGAACAACTTCGGTAACAAAATATTACGATGAGCTTATCGAGCGTATTTCGGATGATACTATCGATGACAAAAAGAAGAAACTTTATCTGACTTTAGTCTCCATTAATATTCTGGAGGGAATTAGATTTTATGTTTCCTTTGCCTGCTCCTACTGTTTTGCACAAAACAAAAAGATGGAGGGAAATGCCAAAATCATTTCTCTAATTAATCGAGATGAAAATCTTCACATGGGATTCACCACTCAAATTCTTCGATATCTTGCTGATGATCCTTCGGAGGGATTCCAGCACATTGTTAAAGAATGTGAGGAGATTGTTTATTCAATGTATAGAGATGCTGCAAGTGAAGAGATGGAGTGGGCAAAGTATCTTTTCAAAGACGGTACTATGATTGGATTGAATTCTGAAATACTAATTCAGTACATGAAATGGCTAACCAACAACAGATTAAAAGCTATCAAGATGGAACCAATTTTTGATAAGGTAACCAATCCTATCAATTGGATTACTAACTGGACAGAAAGTAAATCTATCCAAGAAGCACCTCAGGAAACCGAAAAGGAAACCTATGTGGTTGGTGCATTTCAGCAGTTGGACGAAAATGAAAATTTTGACGAATTTAGTTTATAATATTTATGGCGAAAAATAAAAAGCAAAAAGCTTCGGTGTGTCTTGTGATGATCGTTAAAAACGAAAGCGAGGTAATTAAGAGGTGCATTGATTCTGTTAAGGATTACATTTCCTATTGGGTAATTTGCGATACGGGTTCAACTGACGGAACCCAAGAAGTTATCAAAAATACCATGGAAGAATATGGGATTCAGGGAGAACTTCATGAACATGAATGGGTAGATTATGGAACTAATAGAACCAAAAGCCTTGAATTGTCAAAGGATAAATGCGATTATAGATTAATTATAGATGCCGATGATTATCTTAATGTTTGGGATGCAGAAAATCTTTTTAAGGATTTAACCGAGGACTCTTATAAGATCAGATTAAAGTTGGGGGAGATCTCATACTTTAGAACACAGATGATTCGATCAAATCAGGACTGGAAATACATTGGAGTTCTTCATGAGTATTTAGAGGGTCCTTTAGGTGTTGAGTTGACTGAAGGCTATATTGAGGAGGCTGAAATGATAGCTGCTGTTAGTGGAGACACAAGGGACATCAAGGGTAATTCTAAGTACTATAATGATGCTTTAATTTTTGAAAAAGAACTTGTCGGTAAACCAGACTTGGACCCCGGACTTAAAACACGCTATCAGTTCTATTTAGCACAAAGCTATAGAGATGCTGGAATGTATGAGAGATCCATAGAAAACTATCAAAAGAGAGTGGATCTTGGTGGATGGCCAGAGGAAGTTTATATTTCTCTTTACATGATTGCCAAGATGAAGATCGCATTAGGGAAGAGTGACGAAGACATTATCAATTCATATCTTAAAGCCTGGGAATATCGTCCAGTTCGATTGGAAGCAGCATACAACCTTGTGAGATTTTTAGTTGATAGAAAAAGATACTTTTTAGCTTTCACTATTGCTGGAACCTGCATGAGAATGAAACCGTGTGATGACATTCTTTTTGTTGAATCTGAAATTTGGAAATGGAAGATGTCAGATGAATTTTCTGTTCTTGCATATTATACTGGAAACATCAACGAGGCTTATATCGCTGCAAACTCCATTTTAAAATCTGAAGATTTTGGAACGATCCCGGAATCCGAAAGGGAAAGAATCACTAAGAATTTTGAGACTTTCGAGAAAGTTTACAACGAGCAGATGGAAAAGAGAAAATTAAGGGAAGCCGAATCTGCTGAAGCTTAGATTGGAATTTCCAAAGAGATATATAAATCTAATTAAGGATTTATATGAAAAAATACTCAGAATTTTTAAAGGTACTTCAGGAGTCTAAGATCGAAGAAGCAAGTGGCAAAAATTTCATTGACGTTTATGATGAAGACAAAGCTTTTGCTGAACCGATTTATAGGGTTCATAGAAACGATGTAATTGAAGAAATCAAAGAATTACTTTTAGGAAAGGAAAATGGATATCTTCAAAGAATCACAATCTTTGCAAATCTCCCGTCTCATGGAAAAAATAAGCCAACATATTTAGCTGATACCCTTCCAAAAATATCTCAGCCCGAAGAGGAACCAGCAAAACCGGGAACAGAAGAGGAACCCACCATTAACTGGACGGGTACTGATGTGGATCCCGAGGATGATGAAATAGTTATCTCCGGTGATGAAACCCCAGTAGACACTGAAATAGATTGGAAAGAAGCTGGAATAGAATGGGACAAAGAGGATGAAGATCCTGAAGAGGATGATGAAGATCCTGATGATCTTGATGATGATGAAGATGAAGAGGATGATGACGATTCCAAAAAATCTAGTGGATGGGTAGATTCCGAATTTGAAGTTGTAGATGTCGACGAGACAAATAATTTAGTTGTTGCAATGCCTTACTCTATGAGAAGGAAAGGAATTACCACTCCTATCTTACCTAGATACATCGATGAAATCTACTACAAAAAGGTAAAAAGAAATGCCCCTTAAAAAATATAATGAATTCATAGATCCCCGATCCTTAGAAGTAATGGTCGGGGATTCTATTTTTGAGATGGAGCTATGCGAAAATCATGAGCAGGGACTTTCCAACAGGGAAAGTGTTTCTAGAGATGGCATGATTTTTATTTTTAGCGAATCTGCTCCCAGATCATTTCATATGAAGGAATGCTTAATTCCCTTAGATATTGTATTTTGCAACCTCGGTCAAGTGGTTAAGATCTATCAAAATTGCCAGCCCTGCGAGGAAGAGTGCGAAAAATACAGCTGTGAGTCTTCCGATCTTGTTTTAGAATTTCCTGCAGGGACCTGTTCAAATAACCCCTCCCTGAAAGAAGGGTCGCTTTGCCAGATTTTAAATTTCGGTGCTGATAAAAAAGTAGGCATAGCTAGCATTTAAAGCGAAAACATTCATTCCCAATCGGATATAACTTGTATGAAGGTACTTATTACTGGCGTTGCTGGATTGCTTGGATCGAGGCTAGCCGATTGGATTGTTAAGAATCATCCCGAAGTAGAAGTAGTAGGGATCGATGACTTAAGTGGAGGGTACAGAGAGAACGTACACAAGAGAGTTAATCTTTGGCAAATGGATTTGGTAACACATCCAATCGAAAACTGCTTCGAGGTTCATAAATTTGATTACGTTTTTCATTTTGCAGCTTATGCTGCTGAAGGACTTTCCCCATTCATCAGAAGCTATAATTACCAAAACAATCTGGTTGCAACTGCTAGGGTTATCAATGAGTGTATCAAGCATGATGTTAAAAGGTTAGTTTTTACGTCATCTATGGCGGTGTACGGACACGGTAATCCACCTTTTGATGAAACACATACACCTCAACCTGTGGATCCGTACGGGATAGCTAAATACGCTTGTGAGATGGACATTAAAGTTGCAGGCGATCAACATGGATTAGATTGGTGTATAATCAGACCCCATAATGTTTATGGTAATAAACAAAACATTTGGGATCGCTACAGAAACGTCCTCGGGATTTGGATGTATCAATACATGAACAATCAGCCAATGACTATTTTTGGGGATGGCATGCAAAAAAGAGCTTTCAGCTTTATTGACGATTGTCTGGAACCACTTTGGAGAGCAGCAGTTGAACCTAGAGCTTCCAAACAGATTATCAATTTAGGAAGCTCAATTTTCTATACCATTAATGAAGCAAATGCTATTTTTAGAAATGTGATCGGAAAAGGAGAAGTTGTTTATAAGGAGGCTCGAAACGAAGTTAAGAATGCTCATCCAACTTGGGAAAAGAGCATGGATATTTTAGGATATCAGGACAAAACCTATCTGCATGACGGATTACAAAAGATGTGGACATGGGCACAAAAGCAACCACAGAGAGAAAGGTTTGCCTGGGAAAAATATGAATTAGATAAAGGAATATACAGTTTTTGGAAAGATGTCAAAGGGAGCAAATAAAGAAATAGTAGTTCTTTCAGAGAAGGAACACATACGGGCTAGGCCCACAGTTTATGTTGGATCAGTAAAACCTACTGACGAAAAAATTCCTATTGTTAGAAACAGTAGAATTTTTATAGATCCGAAATCGATCTCAGTGGGTTTATACAAATTATTTGACGAGGTTATCAGTAACTCCATTGACGAAGCAAAGAGAATGAAGGGGAAGATGAAGCTGATAACAGTCAAAGTAGATTCCAAGAAAAATTCAATATCAATAAAAGACACAGGAAATGGATTTCACAAAGGTGCTGCAAAAAATAAAATTTCTAAGCTTTCAAACATTGAGACTGCTGTCTCCCAGCTCAGAGCTGGATCTAATTTTAATAATGATGATGTTGAGGAGTCTTTGGTTGGAACTAACGGCATGGGCGTTAGTTTGGTCAACGTACTTTCTAAATCTTTCAAAATCGTTACTGTTAATGACACTCATTACTATGAGCAAGAGTGGAATGATTATAACAGAACAGAGCCTAAGGTCTTAAGCAACGATGGCAAGTTTCAAAAAGGAACTGAAATCTCTTTTGAACCATTAGGAGAAATCTTTGGAAGAACCAAATGGGATGTTGACATCTTAACTACCCAGATAATTTTTAAAAAGAGACTCATTAAGAAAGATCCAGTAATTAAGAACCTTGAGCTGGATTTTTACTGGGACGAAAACAAAATAGATCTGGATCTAAATTTTTATCCCAAGGATTCTTACCTTTTGGAAACCCCAATAGGGGAAGTAATCATTTGGGAAAAATTTGATGGCGGTGGATCCGTTAGCTTTGTAAACTCTGCGATGTGTTCGGGAATCCACCAAAGGATAGTTAACGAGTTCATTAATCAAAAGCTTGATGATACACTCGGACACCATTTCTACGACACATTCATTTCTTTGAATCTTCCCCCAAAGTTAGTGAAGTTTGGAGATCAGAACAAAACAAGGTTTGTAACTCCAAGAGAAGAAGTTGAAGGAACAATCAGCAGAAACGTATTAAACAAACTGCCATCTTTTTTCAAAACTGAGCTCTTTCAGAACATTCAAAAGAAAGTCGAAGAAAGAAAGAATGACGGACACATTAAAAAGCTTAGAGCTGAGAAGAGGAAGGTCAATGTGAAAAATTCACACAAGTATTTTCCTGCTTCTAGATCTTCCGCAGAAAATCTATTTATAGTTGAAGGACTTTCAGCTATGGGATCAATTCTCCAAAAGAGGGATCCACAAAATGATGGGGTTTATGCACTTAAGGGTAAAATTAAAAACTGCAGAACGCTGAGCGATCTTTCTGAGAACAAAGAGATCTTAGAAATGATGCAGATTTTAAATCTGGATCCCACCGTTAAGAATTCCCAGATGATCTCTGGATATAAAAGGGTGGTCATAGCAACAGATCCTGATCCTGACGGTGCACATATTACTTCCCTGTTAATCAATCTTTTCTATAAGTGGTTTCCGTTCGTTATAGTTAATAGCCAGCTGACCCTTCTTAGAACACCCCTAGTTACTATAGGAGATGGTAAGAAGAGAAAATACTTCTTTGATATGGACGAATTTAAAACCTCCAAATCCGGCAATACCGGGATCAGGTACCTCAAGGGACTTGGCTCTCTTTCTTTGGATGACTGGGAATTTGTAATGGGTAACAAGAGGTTAGTGACTATATCTGCACCTCAGAAATCCAAAGAGTTCCTAGATATGGCATTTGGGGATTCTGCCGATTTAAGAAAGAAATGGCTTTCCGGCACAGCAAATATTTAAGAATTTGATATATACAATATGATTTTGAGGATATCAAATTTTTTGTTGGAACAAGACGCTTCTGAAGTGGCGGAGGAAACCCCCAAAAAGAAGCGTAAGCTCAAAATAAATTGGGTTAAGCCTGATTTATCACAGGAGATACAGCACTATACTGATGCGGTAAAAACGGAGTTTTATCAGCATAATATCGACATTCCTAATAGCGATATAGGGAAAGTCAAAGCTAATTCTACCAAATTCTTTAAATACATTTCTCAGCCCTTTCAAAGAGGAAGAATGGAGGATTTACCTCTTTATGCTGACGATGAATTCCAGGTAACTAAGATCCAGAATCTAGATGTTTATGAATATGAAAACATCGTTGCTGATGCCTACGGTAAAGGATATGGAGAGGTTATGAGAAAAACTGCGGAGGATCTTAAAGCTAAGGGAACACTGGAACTTCCTGCTCCTATCATTATCAGATTTGTTAATTTTGGAGAAACCCGAAGAAGAGGCGAATCCTCTTATTTCCTTTTCTCTGGTAACAGAAGAATCAATCTAGCTTTACACTACGGAATTCCAATTAATGTTTGGCTTGTAGATTTAATCCCGTCCAGAAGAGACGTAAGAGAATTTGCTGAAAAAAGCGGAATCCTTAAAAGGGGAGACGAATTTTTCAAAGAGTTTCTAATGAAGAGAACTGGCAAAGATAATCTAGACACCTTAACTGCTAGGGAGAGATTCAATGTGATCCAGTCCATTAAGAGCTCGCCTAAGGGAGAGTAAACATTTTTATTCCTGAATTTTTCTTTTTACATTGCACTAGAATAATAAAATTATCGTGCAAAATAGACTAGGATATTGTTGTATTAACCTTACCCTCGGAGAACAGGGAATAACTGCAAATCGGGGAATGGTTAAGAAAACCTTCCTAGAGAGGGGATTACCTTACGCTTCTGAGCTCTCCCTCAAAAACGCTCAGGATCTTTCTAAGATAATAGAGTGGAATAATCAAAACGGGGTCAAACTTTATCGCATGACTTCAGATCTTTTCCCTTGGGTTTCTGAATATGAAATTCAGGACCTTCCTGATTACCAAGAGATCAAAGAAACCCTTCTGAATGCAGGTAAAATTGCTATAGAGGGAGAACAAAGATTAACTTTTCATCCTTCCCCTTATTCTGTTTTAGCTTCCCAAAATAATGAGGTAGTCGTTAAGGCTCTCAAAGAATTAAGACAACACGGAGAAATCATGGATCTAATGGGATTGGAAAGATCCCATTTTTACCCGATCAATATTCACGTCAATACAGCAAAGCCCACGAAAGAGGATGCAGCAGAAAGATTCTGTTCTAATTTCGAAAATCTTCCGGATTCTGTCAAAAAAAGATTGGTGGTAGAAAACGACGATAAGAAATCTGCCTTTACCCCTAAGGATCTTTATGATTTAGTTTATTCCAGAATAGGAATCCCGATTACGTTTGATTTCCATCATTATAAATGCAATCCCAATGAGGGTATTACAGAGGAGGAAGCTTTGAGTTTGTGTCTAAGTACATGGAATCACAGTAAAGCAATCACTCATTATTCTGATTCAAGAAAAATTTACGAAGATATATCAGCAAAAGAAGTAGCTCATTCAGATTGGATCTGGAATAAAAGTTTGCCGATATATGGAAAATCTTTTGATATCGAGCTAGAAGTAAAGATGAAAGAGCTTGCTTTATTAAAATATGTTAATTCACTATGAACGTTGAAAGCGAAGAATTAGACTTATCAGGTTCCGATAAATCATGGTCACTAGATCAAATGATATCTTCAGGAATTATGTACGAGTCCCTAGTAGAAAATTACGGAGAACCTGCAGTTCTGGCAGTTCTGGAGAAGTTGGAATTGGACAGACATGATGTATGTCTTGGTGACAACGCCAAAATAATATTACGAATTTTAAATGGAGAAATCTAAAAGTGGAATTAAGATTGCACTTATCTTTTTGTATGAAGCAGTAAAGCTAATTTTTCTGTTAATATTTACTTCAGTATTTTTTGTTTTTGCTGGATTATTTTTATCTTCTCTTTACCTTAGAAATCTTTTCGTAAAATTCTGGAAGAATATAAGAAGATTTAATGGGTAAAGATTATTACCAAATTCTAGGAGTAAATAAAAATTCAACACCGGAGGAAATAAAAAAAGCTTATCGAAAATTAGCTGTTCAATTTCATCCCGATAAAAATCCTGATAACAAAGAGGCTGAAGCAAAATTCAAGGAAATAGCAGAAGCATACGATGTTTTATCTGATCCTGCAAAAAAGCAGAGATATGATTTAGGTGGATCTGGATTTTTTCAAAGCGCAGGACACAATCCCTTTAGTCAATTTAGCCATGATGATTTTTTGGGAGATATTTTTACCAACAAATTTCATCGTAACAAAAAAGGACAAAATTTGTTTGTGAATGTTCCTATTACCCTGATGGAAATGTATTCGGGTGCCAAGAGAACAATCAGATCTAAAAAATATAAAAAGTGTGAACCATGTAAAGGAAATGGATCTCTAAATGGGGAGTCCCACCAGACTTGTTATAACTGTAAGGGAAGTGGTCAGGTCCAAACCATAAGACAACAGCAATTTGCACAGATAATGACTTCTTCCGAGTGTCCACAATGCCACGGATCTGGAAAGATGATTTTTGAGGTTTGTACTAAATGTATAGGCAAAGGAGCAAATATTTTCGACGAAGAAATAGAAATAGAAATTCCACCAGGAACTTTACCCGGAATGCAACTAACTATGCAGGGTAAAGGAAACGAAGAACCTGGTGCTACTGTTCCTGGAGATTTATTAGTCAATATAAAAGAGGTTGCACATCCAACCTACGAGAGACAGGGAACCAATGTTAAAATGATCAAGAGAATTAGTTTCTTTGATGCATGCATTGGAACTAAGATCGAAGTCCAATTACCTCTTGGAGAAACAGTTTCCCTTTTAATTGAGCCAGGAACAACACACGGAACAATCCTACAATTACAGGGAAAGGGACTATATGAATTTGCGATGGGATCTAAAGGGGATTTTCTAGTGGAAATTCATATAAAGGTACCTAAACCAAGAAACTCAGAGGAAGTCGAAGAACTAAAAGAAATAAGTAGAAAAGAAATATTCAATATATGATGGTACTAATTTTTATTTTATGCTGCTGGGGGTTAACCCACATCTTAGTTGAAGGAAAAATTTTTGATAATGCTAGAAACTGGTTGATTGTCAAGAGTTCTTTCCTCGAAGGAATGCTTACCTGCCACCAATGCTGTGGTTTTTGGGTGGGAATGGTTTTGTATTTTATTTTTCCCGAATTACCCCTTATTTTCTTTCATCCTGGAGATTTCATTCTTTGGGGATTTATTTCCTCTGGATCTTGCTCTTTGATCAGAAGTACTTTGTAATTTCTGGATACATAGAGTGATATATTATAATCCATGAGAAAAATACATTCTTTTAGTAGTTACATAAAGGAGCAAGAGGAAAAGAAGGGGGAGGAGACCAAAAGTGACGAAAAAGGTGCTAAAGGTCTACTAGGAAATTTAGATGCTGCTGGAATTGCTAGTGCTATGATGAATGCGGCGTTTAAAAAGTTAGGTTTTGAAGATAAAGATTTTTCAAGAACTGACGAAACTGAAGAGACCAAAGCTAGCAAACCTTACATGTCCTGTGGTACCACACCTTACACATTTGTTCCAGTTGATGCAACCAATCAGGAAATCATTGATCTTTTTAAGGATCCTTCTGGAAAATTTGCAAAGGATGTTAGATATGCAGATATTTCCAAAGAGGTAAATGCTAATTCCCCTAAATTATTCATTTTAGGAGTAAGAGAAGAGCTTGACGTCAAAAAGAGAGAAGGAGATAAGTTCGTAGATAAGATTGCAATAGTAGACCCTTCTAAGCCAAGCGAAAAAGTTATTTCTTATCAAGCCACCACAACTCCATCTGTTGAATATTATTCCGATCCAAAGAGAGCTTTAAATTCAAACGGTGTAGCTATTATGCAACCAGGGGTTGCTTCCTACAAGATAGGTATTCATAAAAAAGGATCCCCAACTCAACATGAGGCTTTAGTGCAGGATGGAGAAATGGAAATTAACAGATACGAACTTTCGGTTCCTAATATGGAAACATACAAGCCAGGAAAACCCGATAAAGATGATTCATATGGTATTAACATCCATAGATCGTCTAATGAGAGAGGTGTTTGCGTGGGTCCATATTCTGCAGGATGTCAAGTTTTTGCAGACGGTAAAGATTTCCTAGATTTCATGAACAGGTTAAAAGCATCTGGAAGTAATGCTGGTAAGTTTTTATATGTTCTAGTTCATAATGATGATTTTGGAGGTGGGTCAGAGGACACAGGTTCTACTGGGGGTAAAGAGGAAGCTGAAGTGGAAATCGATAAAACAGAGGAATTCCAGGATGCTGGATCTTCCATCAGAGCGGAATTGGATAAGTACAACTCCAACGAAGAAAATCTCATTCAGACTTATAACTCGGTGGTTACATCCCAGAAAGATGCATCAGACTTTGCTAAGTTTTATAATGATGAGTATGGGGTGAATGTTATCGACGATCTAGATCGGGCACTTTCACAAAAAGAGCTAGACCAGCTTAAATTTAAGTAATTTTTTAATATTCATTTTTAATAAAGAGGGACCACAAATCCCTCTTTTTTGTGGAATTTTATTTATTTTAGGACTAAGACTCATGACAAATTAAGTTTTTATAATGATTCAACCAAAGAAGAGCTCACTAACCATACCAGAACAGATTGAACAGGATTATCGCAAATATGCCCTATATGTGATTCAAAGTCGAGGCATTCCTAATTTTTATGATTGTCTCACCCCAGTGCAAAGATTAATCCTCCAAAGATCTCCAACATCATTTAATAAAACTATCGGGGTAGTGGGAGAAGTGTTCAGAACCCAGCTTTATCACCACGGAGATAATTCTTTATCCTCTGCGATCTCAAAATTAGCCAGACCTTTTGGTTGTTCAGATTTAATCATGGAGGGAGACGGATTTTTTGGAACCCCAGTTAATCCTGCTCCTTCAGCTCCTAGATACACTTCTGTTAGAATTTCCCAGAGGTATAAACAAATCATAGATGAGCACAAGGATCTAAATGTCGAGAACGAAGAAGGAGGATTCGATTGGTTACACGTGACCTATCCAATTGGACTTTCCACTCATATAGTTGGTATTGCAGTTGGATATAGATCCAACATTTTGCCACGCAAGTATGATGATATAATTGCATATCTAAAGGGTGATACAGACCGGAAGATAAAACCATACTTCAGAGGGTTCAAAGGAAAAATCTCCAGGGTGGATTCTTTAAAATCTGCTTGGTTAGTAGAAGGAGGATTTTCTTCTGATCCAAGTTCAAAAAGCATTCAGATTCAGAATCTATCACCTCTGATGAGATATGACTCTTTTATAGATAAACTAAATAGAGTTTTAGAAATGTCCGGGGTTGATTATAGAATGGACAACAGATCTAGAGAGGAGGTAGAACTTACGGTTAAGCTCAAATGCTCTGATGCACAATTCAAGGAGCTTTCTGATAGATTAAAAAAAGAAACCCAACATATTGTAACTGAAAATATAGTCTTAGTCAAGGACGGATCTGTTTTAGAATACACCTCTGTGGAGGAGTACCTGGATCAATTCCGCGTTCATATGGAGGAGGTTCTTTTAAAGAGATTAGTCAGAGATTCTTTTTATAATGATCGTGAACTAGAATTCTTGGAAGCTAAGCTTAAGTTTTTAGTTTTCATGTCGCAGAAGAAAAGAAGCAACGAGGAAATTTTAGAATTCTTAAAGCAGTTTCAGGTTTGGATAAAAAATAGATTAGAATCTATTCAGTTGGTTAAACTTTCTAGCACGGAAATAGAACTAACCAAAAAGAAAATAGAGGAAGCAAAAGAAAAAGCCAAAGAGATTAAGAAGGCAATTAAAGAGCAGGAGATCAAAGTCAAGAAGATTGCTAAGGATTGGACTAGGGTCTCTAAGAAATCTATAAAGCAATCATCACTTATTTCTGGTGGTGATGAGGGCTCATTTAACGGAATCCAAATTTGGAATCCCGAGGAATATTTAGAAAAAGAGGAAGACACGTTAAGTGGAGAAGAAATCGAAGGAGAAGAAGAAACAAAAGCTTAATTAGAACTAAAACTATTAACAATTTAGAATAAATGAAAAAAGAAATCAAACTGAACTTCAGAATTACAAATCCAAACAATCTAATTGTTTTTTTGAAGAAATTGAAAATGGTAGATAGATCGGTCATCCTAGAATTAGAAGGATCTGATTTTTTCGCTAAGGTTAGAACCCCTGATAAATCTGTAATCAAATATGTTGGAAGCAACATGAACGATTTCTTTGAAGGAGAAACAATAGACCAAAGGGTTAAAGTTGGAATTCTCGAAATGGGAAAACTCATCGACGTTTTTAAATACTTTGGTCCGGAGGAAGAAACATTCATGGAGATCAATGCCCAATCATTAGATGGACAATTGGTAGCCACAGGATTTAGAGTTTATTCCTCGAGTATTAATATCAAATTTAAATGTGCAGATATTTCTCTGCTTTCCTATATTCCTGATAATATTCAGAAGAGTATTCATACAACGGAGGGAGCAACAATCTCTTTTAATGTGTCAAAAGAATCCTTTGCCAAACTTTCTTCCTTGACCACTATAGAGAATAACTCGGAGGAGCTTCTAAATTTTGAAGTACATTCTTCGGGGCTCTCCGTTAAAGGAAATTCTTTCCAGTACAATATCATCAAGGGTCAATCCCTGGATGGATACTCAGAAGATTCTGCATATTCTATCTATAAAAATCAATTCAATTTTATAGATCAGGAGAATTCTTCTTTCCACGTTCAGGAAAATAGAATAGTGGTAATGTCCGAAGAGAGTGATTCAATTATCGCTATCGGATTAGTAGAAGTATAAAATAGATTTTATAACACATAGGCATTCCCTGGAATGCCTTTTTTTGTCAAGTAAATGAATTATCAAGATTTAAGTACAGAGGAGATTAAGGCTGAGATTGAAAAGCTGAAGAAGATGTCTGCAGATTTCAAGAACGAAGAGCAGGGTGTAAAGCTAACTCTGAACAGTATCTACGGAGCTCTTGGTAATCAATACTTCGCTTGTTTCAATCCGGAGGTTGCTGAAAGTGTTACCCTTCAGGGACAGGACCTGATTAAATTTGCAGAGAAGGTAATCAATAAATATTTCCACGAGCATTGGCACATGGACACTGAACTCCATGAAAAGATCGGAGTTAGAAATGTCCGACAAATAACCTCTGAAATGGTTATCTATGTGGACACTGATTCTAACTATGTTAATTTTGGAAACGTCACTTCATCTTGCGAATTCGATTGTGAGCCTTTAGAATTGATATTAAAAATCAACGAACATAGACTTGCAGATTATATCAAGAAGTGTCTAGACATCTACGCTGAAAAATGGAACACTAAGAACTATCAAGATTTTGAGCTGGAGGCTGTTTCAAGAAATGCTATTTTTCTTGGCAAGAAGAAGTACATCGTTAACCTCACCTATGAAGCTCCTGGAAAACACCATCCGGATTTATCCAGGATTAAACCAACCGGGATCGAAATTGTGCAAGGTGGAACACCCCCGTTCGCCAGAGAGAAATTAATCTTTCTTTTGAAACACCTTTTTGAAACCGGTAGGAAATTTGATCTTCGCACATTCGTGAAAATGCTAAGGGAGATCAAGTCAGAATTTAAGATTCAAAAACCCGAAGCTATCTCGATCGGGGTGGGAGTAAATAACATCGAAAAGTTCATCCTTAACGACACTAGTAGATTTGAAGTTGCTAAGGGATGTCCAATGCATGTGAGGTCAGCAGGATATCATAACTACCTCCTTAATAACTCAAAATACAAGGCAAAATACTCACTAATTCGTTCGTCAGATAAAATCAAGTATTACTTCGTAGCGGTCAGCAGCGAGCAAGAAAACAATGTTTTCGGCTATGTTAACGGGTCTTATCCATACGAGTTTGCACCTGCAATAGATTTCGATGCTCAGTTCAATAGAACCATCCTGGATCCGATCAATAGATTCATCGAAGTTATGGGATATCAACCGCTCTCTCCCAATCTACTCCTTGTTAGCGCCCTTTTCTAAATAAGGTCGGATATATAATTAAAAATATATCCAAAATGAAAAGATTTCAGCATTTTTTGAATGAGCAAGAAGAAATAGGACCCCTTCCTGGAGAAGAATCAATAGAGATGGATATGGATATGGACATCGAACCAGAGGTCGAAGAGATTCCCAAAAAAGATGGTGCAATTATAGTTAGACAAGATAAGATGCTTCCTGAGCCTAAATTAGAGCTGGGGGACGATCATATTAGAGCTCTTGTTGAATTTCAAGTCCAGGTTAAAGCAATGCATTGGGCTACAGAATCTTTCTCTCAGCACAAAGCAACCTGCGACACTCACGCAGCACTTGATGCAGCTTTGGATGCTTTAGTTGAATCATATCAAGGATATGTTGGAAGAATCAGAATCGGAGGACAATACACAATTTTAAATTACGAGGATATAAACCTAGATTCTTGGTTGCAGGGTGCAATGGATCACGTGGAAAATTTTAGAAAGGGAGTAACCCAAAGTGATGTTTTAAATCTCCTAGATGAGGTCTTAGCAATCCTTACCAAGTTTAAATATTTACTTTCACTTAAGTAATGAAATACCTGAAGGGTTTTAATGATCTTTATGAGGCGATAGACCGGACAATTTCTTATACCCCTGATGAGATAAAACAAATGCCTGAATATCAGGAGCTATTAACTTATGGGGATCTTAAGGATACAAGTTCTCCTGCAATAGCTAAATCGGGAAACATAAGATTCCAAGAGAACAATTCAGGTCAATCATACACTATTTTTTCAAACGGCTATATCAGATATCAGTGGATAGAAAAAGAAGTTCCTTGGTATGGAGGAGCCCCTAGAAGAGGAACTCCGGGGGTTTATGTCTCTCCAACAGGAGAAAATTTAAATGATCTTCTATATGGACAGCCAGTAAAATCTAAAGAAGATTACATTCCTAAATTCGAGTACATTAAAAGATTAATTGCAAAAAAAAGAGGGGATACCATGTCTGCTTCTTTCGACAACGAGAAAATCACCAAGCTTATAAATCACCTTATTTTCAACGATGCTGAAAAGGTAAAAATGCCAGCCATCCAAAAGCTAATTAAGAGAGGAATCTATAATCCTGATTCTACTGGTAAATCGATTATCAAAGCAGCAGATTATGGAATAATCTAAGAAACTAATCCTCTTTTTTTGATAAAAAAGATATGAGATTAGAATCCTTCCATTTCTTAATTGAAAAACTTCAAGAGGCTCACGCCAAATCTAACACCATCTATGCTCTTGGTGTAGATCTTACTAACATTGAGGATCCTTATCATCTGATCATAAACCACCTCCTAAAAGTTTATTATGGTGAGGAGGGTGAAGATTGGATATCCTGGTTCCTATATGAAAAGTCGTACAATCCCGAATTAGACGCTCGGGATGCAGACGGAAACGAAATTTGCTATGATGTTCCTTCCTTATGGAAGCACGTAGAGGAAATTAGAGTTTCTTCAGATTTTAAAGAATTTGTTCCAACTGAAAGTAAAGAAATTATTGACTTCGAGGAGCAGATAAATAATATGCTTAAAAATTATAAGTAAAATGGGATTTCATACAAGACACATATCGGATGATTCTCTTCTTATTCATGCAAAGAACGAATTTGAAAGATTCGAAACCTACATGCTGAAAGCAGATGCTTATAACTTACAGGGAGATATTACCTCTTGCTTTTGGGATTTATTTCATGAGGAAAGAGAGGTAAGAGAAGATGTTTGGAAAGTTTTAAGAAATGAAGGAGACGATCACGAAAACTTAGTCCAAGCAGTTTGTAAGGGTTGGAACATGATCAATAACCAGAATAACAATCCGGAACAATTTGATGCGATCAATAATTACCTAGATCTAATCGGATCACTCGGCAAGACGGACGAAATTAAAATTTCTCTGGAAAATATCGCCAAGACATTAAAAAGAAGAATCAAAAATAAGTGATAAATGGAAAATCCCCAATTCAACATCAACGTAGCAAATTTACCATGGCAATCTTGTGATTGTGGAAATTATACCTTTAGACCTATTACCCTTATAAAAAAATTGCATGCATTGGAATCCCCATCCGGAAGAGAAGAGCCTGTACCTCTAGATATGGTTGCCTGTGAATCGTGTGGTAAAATCCCATCTTTCTTTCTCAAAAGATTTAAGGATATACCGGAGGATCTAATAGCTAAAAAACCTATTTTAGTAAATGGAGAATAAATTACCGGAGTTAGATTTCGACGAAGAGAAAATAAACTTCCTTCTTGAGAACACCGATAAACTCCAACAAATCTTAACAAAGGAAGAAATAGATTCTCTGGTTCAAAGTTTAAAAAAGAATCTTTCCTCGATAGAAGAAATCATTTCAGAACTTCAAAAATTGGATGACCACTAATCCATGGTATATAAAGCATGGACAAAATATTCGTACAGATAGCAGCATATCGAGATCCTCAGTTGATTCCAACAATCGAGGATATGATAACAAAAGCAAAAAATCCGGAAAGACTAACATTTGGTATTTGTTGGCAGTATGGACCGGAAGATGACATAAACAGATTTGATTCTGACCCGAGATTTAGAATATCTAAAAAGCATTTCTCCGAAAGCCAGGGTTTAGGTTGGGCAAGAAATATTACCAATCTCCTCTATGAGAATGAAAAATATACCCTTCAGATAGATTCGCATCATAGGTTCGTTCAAGATTGGGACGAAATGCTACTTGAGGATTACAACTCAGCATTACAGATTTCTTCTAAGCCGATCATTACGACATACGCTCCGATGTTTGATCCTAAGGATGATCCAGCTAAAAGACATCCATATCCATGTCTAATGTCTCAATATGAGTTTTCCAGAGAAAACCTTTTAATGAGTAGACCCTATGATTTGTACAACTTCAAAAATCTAGATAGAATTATTAGGGCTAGAACTATCAGTGCTCATTTAATGTTTGCTAGCGGAGAGTTTATCAATGAGGTTCCTTACGATCCTGATATATTTTTTGGTGGATACACCGAAGAAATAACTCTTAGCGCAAGAGCTTATACCAATGGATATGATTTTTTCTCGCCATATCGAATCATCATGTGGCATGAATACATTAGGGATGGTAGACCTAAGCATTGGGACGATCACGGATTGTCAAGTCAAACATCTCTCACCAGTGGGCAAAGAGATGATAAATCAAGGGATAGAACTCGACAGCTACTTGGATTTAAAGAATACGGGATCGATTTAGGAATCTATGGATTGGGAACAGCTAGAACCCTTAGAGATTATGAAACATATGCTGGATTTGATTTTAAGGGATGTAGATTACAAGAATATACCCTACTTGTAAAGGAACCACCTAATCCAACCCCATGGGAAGATAACTTTATCACTCCTGAGTTAAATTTACATTTAACATGGGACCTTGATTTTTTCAAAAATCAAAATTTAGAATCTCCCCAACTTATTGCCATCGGAATAATCAGCAAGGAAGGATTTGAGATTTTTAGAACGGATCTCAGAGATCCTGAGTACGTTTCTTTACAAAAAGGAGAGATGAACGTGATCTTTAAATCTTCTTACAAACCTGAATTACTTTTAATTCATTTATTGGATGCTAGAGGAAACTGGAGTCAAAGATACGAGAAAAACATAAACGGGTAAAAATCTTTTACCTCACAATTACCTATACGGGAAACTAAGTAGTTTTAAACGATAAAAATAACAGGAGATGATTGATTTGAAAAGCGTGGAATTTGAAATCCTGTGCTTTTTGCAGGACACCAAAGTGATGACTGGATTATGTACTTACAAAAGTCTAGTTGAAAAGTTCGGAGAAAAGGAAGTTAGAAAGTGTATGTATGAAAAAAAGCTAATCTACGAGGACCGAAAAAACACTAATGGAATGGAATGGACTAGGCTAGGAAGAGAGTATATGGGATTTTAAAATATTTAAAAATGAATAATATCGATAAACAGTATCAGGATCTTCTAAAGAGAATTATAGAATCTGGAGTGAGGAAAGAAGACAGAACAGGAACTGGTACTCTGTCAATATTCGGATGTCAAATAAGACACAAGATGAGTGAAGGATTTCCGTTGCTCACGACTAAGAAAATGGCATGGAAAACTATGGTGACGGAATTGCTCTGGTTTTTAAGAGGAGATACCAACATCAAGTATCTGGTTGATCGAAAATGTAATATCTGGAACGGGGATGCATACAAGAAATATGAAAGAGCACGTACCTGGGAATTACAGGACACCCCTCCGATGGAAGAATTCATTAAAAAAATAAAGGAGGACGAAGAATTTGCAAAGACGTGGGGTGAGTTAGGACCAATCTATGGCGCACAATGGAGAAGATGGAAAGGTGATACCTGGGTGGAAGGAAACACTGACGGAACGGAAGGATTTTATTTACAGTCAGAAAAAATAGACCAGATGTCAAACCTAATCAACGAACTCAGAACAAATCCTGATAGTAGAAGATTGATGGTTAGTGCTTGGAATGTAGGTGAATTAGACCAAATGGCATTACCTCCATGTCATTATGGATTTCAGATTTACACTAGGGAACTTACCCCGGAGGAGAGATATCTTTATTGGGTAAGAAATAATACTTATCAACAAATGTGGGTGAGATATAAAGATGTTGAAAACCGATCGAAATATATCGAGGAGGATAATACCCCATCCAGAGCAATATCTCTCATGTGGAATCAACGAAGTGTAGATACATTTTTAGGATTACCATTTAACATTGCATCTTATGGATTGTTATTGGAAATCATTGCAAAGGAAGTAAATATGGTGCCAGATGAATTGATCGGCAACTTGGGTGACGTTCATTTGTATTCAAACCATATTGAGCAAGCCAAAGAACAAATAGGAAGAGAGCCGTTTGAATTACCAAAATTAAATATAAACAATGAATGGTGGGAAGAGCCTTTTCTTAAATTGGTAAAATCTGATGCTTTTTGTGAATGCTTACTAGAGGAAGATATTCAACTCTCGAATTATAAATCACACCCACCAATAAAAGCACCTTTGAGTAATTAAGATGTTAATCCATATAACACCTGATGAGTTAGAAGAAGAGTTTAGAAATAGTTGGAAGATGGGATGGATATCTCATCCATCTATCGATTATGCAGATAATGCAATTCATGCGGTGTTTGAGGGAAAAATGGTAATTATATTTAGGTTTAAAGATTATGGGTTTATAACAGACAATCGATATAATTCATACGAGATTTCGGCAGGAAAGGCTGGTATAACGATCGAAATAAAAAGATCAAATAATTAATATTTAAAAAGTAACCTATGTGCAAAGAAGCATGTAAAGGGATTTGTAAAAGTAAAAGGGAAGAGTGTAAAATCAAAAGAGAGGAAAAGAATTTAAGGAATTTTGAAATTTTAGAAAATGATGATCTTCACGAATCTCAGGATCTAAAAGAAGATGCGATAGATCTAGATAATAATGAGCTACATCATAACTAGTAAATGTGACGGGGTTTGCGACACTGCTTGTGTTAAGGTCTGTCCAGTGGATTGTATTCACGGACCTATTTTTACTAATGGAAGCGGAAAGGAAACTTTAGACATGAGCAATGATGAAAAGCAGGGAAAGCAGCTTTATATAAATCCCGACGAATGTGTTTTATGTGGTGCTTGCATTCCAGAATGTCCGGTAAATGCTATCGTGGAAGGTGAACTAGAGGCAATTGAAAGGGGTGAAGAAAAAAGTGTGTATGCTAATTATAGTTTTTTTGGATTTGAATATAAGGAATAGTTATGGATTTTAGAGTTTTTGGAGTGATTGCTTTATTATACCTTTTAATTCTTTTTAAAGTGATAGGATTTAAAAGAATCTGGGAAGTTGTTTTGATGTATATTAAAAGATCTTATTGGACAGATTATAATACAATAGAGTTTGCTGCCTGGTTTGCAAAAGCAATCATTATCATTCCTGGTTTAATCTTTGGAATAGAAATTTGGCAATTTCATTTTTTAACACTATTAACATCTTCCCTTCTAATTTGGGCAAGTATGAGAAAAAAATTGCCTACGTTAATTGTTTTTAATATTATCTGGATTTTGATTTCTCTTTTTATTATAACAAGAAATCTGATTACATTTTAATATCTGAAACATTCCATTTACATTTGTAATAGAAATGAGAAAATTGTATGTCACTAAAAATAGATCACGGAAATATATGGATAACTTCAGATACTCATTACGGGCATGCTGGAATATGTAGGGGGACAACTCACTGGAGAACCCTAGACTCCGAAGGGAATAAAATCATTCCGATGGATGCAGTCAGGGACTTTGATACTGTCGAGGAAATGAACGAGGTGATGGTTGAAAACATCAATGAATGTGTGGGAGAAAATGATACACTTCTTCATATGGGAGATTGGAGTTTTGGAGGATTTGAGAATATCTTGGAATTTAGATACAGAATTAAGTGTAAGAATATACACTTCATTATTGGAAACCATGACCATCACATCGAATCAAACAAAGAAAATGTTAGGTCATTCTTTGCTTCTGTTGGCTATTACAATGAGATTGTAGTTAAGCACAAGTCTGGAAATATTAAATTAGTCTTGTGTCATTATCCAATAGTGTCCTGGAATAATATGAGAAAGAACTCATATATGCTTCATGGACATCAACACCTGAGAGGGGAATCTAGATTCGGAAACGGCAAAAGAATAGATATAGGGATGTGCGGCCATCCGGAGTTTAGGCCATACCATCTGGATGAGATTGTAGATCTTTTAAAAGATAAAGAGAGTTACGAGCTTGAAAATAGGGTAGGCGGCGGAAATCTAATCAGATAAAATGAATGTTGATCTAGTTAGAAGAAGAGAATTTCATAAAGAAGACTTCTATAAAAACCGAAAAGTTATTTATGGAGGATTCAAGGGAAAAATGGATTGGTCATATTATTTAACCGGATTTGAAAATTCCCTTCATCAAAGCTTAGAAGCATTAAAAGAGTATGTGACTTTCTACTGGGATGAAATGGAAGAGGATTTTAAAAATCCTAGATTTTGTGAAACCTATTTCTTTCTCTTCGAGGATAGATCAGCAGTATCATTTACTTTTAGATCATGGGGTGATTTTATGGCAGCAGTTGAGGGGAGGGGAAACACTTACAAGGATTTTTATGGAATCACCGACAATCCGTAACTTTTATCTCTCCCTTTCTATAAATATTAAACATTTTTGATGATTATTAAGAAACTTGAAAAGGATGAGATGGATAGATCTTTTGTTCTTTCAGAAGACATAGAGAACTCCGTAGCTGGACAACTAATTCATTGGATTTATAATGTTAACGTTGAAGACGCTCAGAAGGAAGCTGAGATTGTTGGATACCAAAGAAAACCCGTTGAGATCCTGATCAATACCTTCGGTGGAAGTGTTTACGATACCTTTGCTATAGTAAACGCCATTACCACATCAACTACCCCTGTTATAACTACCTGTATTGGGTCTGCAATGAGTGGAGGACTTTATGTGTTAGCTGCGGGTCATGTTAGACTTGCATGTGAACATTCGAACTTCATGTATCACGAATGCTCCACTGATATTGTTTACACTTACAGAAACAAGATAGTTGAAAAAATGGAAGAGGTAAACAGAGTTCAATTGGCCCTTGAAACATTCCTTTGTAAGAAAAGCAAATTGACCAGAAAGGTTCTTCAGAAATATAATGACAAAAGAGCGGAATGGTTTTTCGATTCCAAAGAGGCTTTGAAATGGAAAATCATTGATGGAATCTATCAGAAAAATTAAGAATCAGAAACTATTTTAGAAAAGGATATATAATTACGAAATGAAACAGAATATCCAAAATATCTCTATTAACACAGCGAACATCTTTGCTTTCGTGGCAATTTGGTTTGCGGTGATTACTAGTTGATGGTCTGGAGATTTTAATAACATTTTTAAAAGCTTTGGACCAAAATCCAAAGCTTTTTTTATTGGCCGGGTAGCTCAGTTGGTAGAGCACGGGACTGAAAATCCCGGTGTCAGCGGTTCGATCCCGCTCCCGGCCACCATAGGACTGTAGCTCAGTTGGGAGAGCGCTTGCCTTACATGCAAGATGTCGTCGGTTCGATCCCGGCCAGTCCTACAAGGTTGATTGGGGAATGATACAGGTTAGCCTGTTGGTGGCGCTCAAAAAGCATTGGCCGACTGTATCGGAGTTGAAACCAACATTAGTAATGCCAATCGTAAAAGAGGATGTCCACTCGACCATCTTCCTCTTTCCTAAACTGGGCCGGATGCCGATGGCAGGCTACCTGATTTGCAATCAGAGTAAATGGGTTCGATTCCCAACGTGTCCACAATGTATAGTTTACTACTCGTTATCCTTAAGTTTTGGCCTTAATGAGTAGTAAACTACACAAAATATGGGTGTGGTGTAATGGTAACATGCAGGTCTCCAAAACCTTTGATGAGGGTTCGACTCCTTCCACCCGTGCAATGTCCAGGTAGCTCAACAGGTTAGAGCACCACGCTGATACCGTGGAGGTTGATGGTTCGAGTCCATCTCTGAACACGTTTTGGATATATAAAAACATGATAACTAAATACGAATCCTTTACGAACATTCTCCACCTTAATGAGGGAATTAAAGCAGGCCTTGATAGGAATGATTTTTCCAAAATCTTCGGAACTGCAATATTTGAATCCAGCACAGATAATTTTTTGTTGGAGAAGGCTTACTCAGTATATGAGCTAGGTCTTTTATATGAAAGCAGGAAGGAATGGTTTGCTGACGATGCTCCCATTTATAATCTAGAGAGTGAGGGACATCAAATTCTTTTCAAGGGCGGATCTCTTTTTATTGTCACAAATGAATCATTTAGACTATTAAATGAGGGATACTGGGATGATGCTAAATCTGCTTGGAATAGTGTTAGCTCTGCTGCATCTTCTGTAGTAAATTCTGTTTCGAATACTGCAGCAGAAACCTGGAACACATTATCCGATGGTGCAAAGAAAGCATGGGAATTTTCAAAAAAAATTACCTCCGCTGCAGTGGAGTTCGTAAAGAGTGATCCATTAACTTGTGGTGCAATCTTTCTTCAGCTTCTTTCTGGTTTAATTGCTTTCATTCCCGCAGTGGGTCAAATAGCGGGACCGGTCTTTCTAGGACTTGCTGGAGCTATAGAGATTTATCTTGGGTCCAAGAAGATGGTGAAAGCCTGGAACAAGTTTTCTGATATTGATGTTTCAAAAGCGTCTAAATCTATTAAGGCTTTTTCTGAGGGAGCACCTCTGGTAATAGCTGGTATAGTTTCTATCATGTTGGGATTAAATGATGTTATCACAGCTCCTAAGGCTGCTGTTCCGGCGGTTGGAGCAACAAGTACTGCATTACATTCAGCTGCAAATAAATGGTCTTCAAGTTTTGTAGGAAGTCTAGCAAAAAATTCCGAACATTTTATAGTTGATGTGGCAGGAAAAGCAGGTGGAAAAATAGCGACTGGACTAGCTGGACCTATTTCAAAATTTATGGGTAAAGGAGGATCTGGTGTAGCTGCAACTGCAGTTAGTGTACTTTTTATGAAAGTGGGCAGGGAAATTTTAGGCTCTTTCTTTGATGTTGTTATATCAGCAATGAAAGGAATTAATCAAGCATTCTCCTTCGTTCTTTCCCTTCCAACAAAAGCGGCGGAAGCTTTGGAGAAATTAATTAAAGCTGCCGATTCTCCACTTGCTAAAATTTTAATCTCTCCTTTAAAATATATTGTTCAGCCTGTTATAAAATTCTTAGGGAAACTAATAGATTCCTATATAAAACCTTTTATTGATGGAGCAGTACAATATTTCAAAACTTTAGAAGCAAATTCAAAAACACTTAAAGCACTTTCTGATAAAGTTAAAGCTGATTCTCCTGGACAACTAGTAAAATCACAAATTGCTAAAACGAAAGAAAAACCCATACAGGTTTCTAAACAAGATGCAGCCAAAGTTAAATCTCTTAATAAGATAAAAGAGAGCCTCAGGATTCGAAGACTGGATTCTTTCGAGAGTGTCTAGGTACCTTATTCTCGCCTTCTGTGATATATAAAATCATGAAGCATCTTTTTGAATTTGAAAGTTTCAATGAGGGTATAGCAGGATTATTTAAATCTGCAGCAAATAATATTGCAAAAGAAAATCCAGAAGGATCCAATAAAGGAGACAAGGTGGAGGTCATGCAATCAAAAGCTGGAACCACTGCTGGTAATCCTTGGTGTGCTGCTTATGTTTATTCTGTTTTTTCTGAAGCTGGACTTCCTCCCGAGGTAATGAGCAAAATTCCAAAAACTGCAAGTGTTAAGCAACTCTGGGAAAAAACAACAGATGCTAAAAAAATAACTAGAGAGGAAGCTTTAAAGAATCCAAACTTAATCCAACCAGGAATGGTTTTCTGTTATTTGACTAAAAATTCCAAAGGATCTCACGGACCAGCTGGACACACTGGAATAGTGGTAGTTAATCATCCGGACCAAAAATCATGGTCAGGATTTGAAGGAAATGCAAACCCTGTTGATGGATCAAGAGAAGGATACGGAACATTTTATGTCAGAAGAAAAATAGAAGATCCTAGTATCTCAACTGATCCGAAGGAAAAACCTGCTCTATTACTTGGTTTTATTGACTATCTGGATGGATATCGCAAGGGAAAAGATTATGAGGAGTTTAAAAAGAATCTAAAAGATGCAGCTTCCAAATATGCAACCTTCACTAAAACTGAAATTGATAGATTAAAAAGCGACCCTAAGTTAGCAAACGTCCATGCAACCAACTATAAAAATAGATATAAATCATAATGGAAAATATGATAACTAAATACGATACCTTTCTTTTCGAGGCTAGTTTTGATAATAAAGGATATAGCAGAGACACTGTTAGAACTATACAGCAAAAATTGATGGATGAAAAAATATTAAGTCCAAAGACTGAGAAGGGGAAAAGCAATACTGATGGCAAGTTCGGCCAAATAACTAAAAATGCTTTGAAAGCTTATCAGCAAAAAAAATCTCTTAAGGATCAATCTGGAAATATCACCAAAGAGGTATTAGATTTCATGGGGATTAAAACAGGAATGGTAAATCAAAGGGATCTTTCTTCTTCCTCATCTTCAAGCGAAATTAAACAGCAGGGCGGAACTCAACCGGAGACAAAAGCACAGTCAGTCCAAAGCTATGGTAGATTTACCCCAGCTAAAGATAAGAGCGCTCCCCTGGTGGTCGTATTCGGAGGAATAAATGTTGCAGGAAGGGAAAGTGGGGATTATATGTACGACTATTTCAACAAAACCGGAGATAAGTACAATCTATTTGTAGCAAAAAATCATAAAATAGATGGCGAGGGAGCTTATCAAGCTCTGAAAAACAAAATTAGTTCTGGAGAGATAAGTCCAAGTAAAAAGATTCTATATCTTTTTTCAGGAGGATATAAACCAGGAAAACCTGCCCTTACAAAATTTGGGGCTGAGGAATTTGATAAAATCCTACTGGTTGACATTTGGATGGGAAATTCCCCCGTTGCTGATTTCTATAAAAATCTTGCTTCTCAAAATAAAGATAAGGTAGAGTATTATTACACTGACTATGGTGCGAATAACCCTTCTGCTAGAAATCACATTAGTTCAGTTGTCACAAAAAAGGAGAAAGTTAGTGGACATATGGCATCTAACATTAACGCTATCAATAGTTTACTGAGCACTTATTAGACCTTTCATTTTTTATCATGTAATTTTATAAGTACTTTTACTATAGATCACTATGGAAAAGTACAATTTGTTTTTGGATGACATCAGAAATCCCGAAGTGTGCCTTAATTATAAGACAGAACATATGCCAGAGAATAGAAGAATCTATTCAATGGAGGAGTGGATCATTGCTAGAAATTATGAGGATTTTTGTAAAACAATCCTCGATGGGTTCGAGGCGGGAAGATTCCCAGGACTAGTTTCTTTTGATCATGATTTAGCGGATGTTCACTATGACACCCGAACCATGGTTCAAGGATTTTCCTATAAGGAAGAGACCGGAAAAGAGTGTGCGGATTTTCTAGTAAAATTCTGCATCGACAACAAAGTAGAACTTCCTGATTATTATATTCACAGTGCTAATCCCACAGGGAGAAATAGAATACATCAAGCGTTGCAAGATTATTATCGATATAAAAAATTACAGGATGACAGTAGAACAATTGAGAAATAGTGGAATGATTATTTTCGAAGGAATTGTAGGATCTCAATCTTATGGAATTGCAACTCCAACCTCAGACGTCGATAAGAAAGGGGTCTTTATTCAGGACCAAGATTCTATTCTCGGATTTGGATACGTTGACCAAATAAATGATGATAAGAACGATCAGACTTTTTATGAGATTCGTAGATTTCTTCAACTGATTGGACAGAACAATCCCAACATCTTGGAGCTGTTAAATCTTCCCGAAGACTGTGTAATTTACAAAGACTCTGTTTTTGACCTGGTCATTCAGAACAAAGAAAAGTTTATTTCGAAAGCTTGTAGAAATTCTTTCGGGGGATATGCTGTAGAACAAATTAAAAAGGCAAGGGGACTAAATAAAAAAATAGTCAATCCTGTTGATCCTCAAAGAAAGGGTGTTTTGGATTTTTGTTATGTTGCAACCGCCGAGGGCTCTAGTGTTTCTGTTAATGAGTATTTAGCAGAATATGGAATGAAGCAGGAATTTTGTGGCTTGGTCTCTCTTGATCACATGAGATATGTTTATGCTGTTTACTATGACAAACTTGCTCATCTGGAAAGCAAGGGAGCAAAGATGGGTGTGTGTTCTTCAAATCTTTTTAAGGGTATAGTTCAGGACGAAATCAACTCCAATGATATTTCACTTAGTAGTGTTCCGAAAGGAATGCAAATGGAATTCATCATGTACTTCAATAAAGATGGATACAGCACTTATTGCCGAGAATATAGAGAATATTGGGATTGGGTTGAAAAAAGAAACGAAGCCAGATATAATGATAACGCCAATCATGGAAAAGGTTACGATGGAAAAAATTTAGCGCACTGTCATAGACTTTTGGACATGGCGATCGAGATTGGAACAGGAAGAGGAATTAATGTTAGAAGATCTAATAGAGAAGAACTTCTAAGTATTCGAAGAGGAGAATATGATTATGATACTTTAGTTCAAGAAGCGGAGAATAAGATAAAAATAATGGATGAAGTGTTTGAAAAATGCAATCTACCCGATTCGGTAGATAGAAACTTTTTGAATGATATTCTCTTAAAAATAAGAAAAGAGTACTATGGAAAAAAACAATGAGGTATTCTTAAAGTGTGATTGCCACACTGAAGCAATACAAGTCCAACACTGGAAAGATGACCAAAGCTTTTATTTTTCATTTTGGGATTACGGGAGAAGTAAAATCTCTTGGATGCCGTGGAAAAAAAGATTTGAATTGATCCTGAGAATTCTTCGAGGTAAAGATCTCTATGCTGACATGGTTATCCTAGATTATGAAAAATCAAAACAACTAGCAAATTTTATAAACCTTGAATTAGAAGATGTACAAAGCAACGATTCTCAAAATTAAAAACGTTAGAACCCATCCCAATGCGGACAGGGTACTTTTAGCAACCTGTCACGGAAATCAGGTGGTAGTTGGAATTGACACTAAAGAAGGAGATCTCGGGGTTTATTTTCCAACCGATGGCCAATTGAGCCATGAGGTATGCCATTACAATAATCTCTACCGGGAGTCCCTTTTAAATTTCGATCCCAACGGAAAAACCGGAATGTTCGATGCTAACAGAAGGGTAAGAACCCAGAAATTCAGAGGTGAGGTTTCTGATGGTTTTTGGGTCCCGATTAATGTGTTCGATTTCATTGAAAAGAAGCTCAATAAGAGACTTTTACCCCTTGAGGAAGGTCTAGACCTGGATGAACTAATTGGCGTGCCTATATGTCAAAAATATGTGAATAAGAACACTTTAAAAGCTGCTGGTCAAACGCAAGGAAAGAAGACTAGAACTGCTAAGACCTCAGTGATGTTTAAGGAGCATTTTGACACTGAGCACTTTGGTAAGTACCTCCACGAGTTTCAAAAAGAATCCCTCATAGTTATCACAGAAAAACTCCACGGCACCTCAGGTAGAGTTGGATATGTCTTAATGGAGAGAGCATTGACTTGGAAGGACAAATTAGCCAAATTCTTTGGGGTTAAAGTGAAGGAAGAGGAATGGGGATATTTAAACGGAACCCGCAGGGTAGTTCTAGAAGAAACCTCAGGATCACAGTACCACGATCCAACTATTCGGGAAATAGCTTTTTCTAAATTTAAGGACAACCTTAGGAAGGGTGAAACAGTTTATTTTGAAATCGTGGGATTTGAAACCTCTGGTGCTCCTATCATGCCCAGAGTAGAAACAAAAAAGTTAAACGACAAGTCATTCACCGAAAAGTATAAAGAAGTGATGACCTATAGTTATGGATGCCCAGAAAAAACATGTGAAATATATGTTTACAGAATCACTATAACAAATGAAGATGGACAATCAGTAGATCTTTGCTGGAATGATGTTAAATCTAGATCTAATGAAATTGGGGTCAATCACGTTCCTGAATTGGGAACAACCTCAATGGATAAGCTCTGGGACAACAATCGAACGGGAGACGAGAGAGATGTTCAGCAGGATCTTTTCAATTTGGTCGATCATTTAGCTCAAGGTCCTTCCGTTTTGGACGACTTACATATTAAAGAAGGAGTTTGTGTTAGAATTGATCAATACGGTTTAAAACCTAAAGTTTATAAACATAAATCATTTAACTTCAAAGTACTTGAAGGAATAGCTAAAGATTCTGGTGTGGTTGACGCAGAAGAAGCACAAGGATAATTTAACACGTTAAATAAAACAAAAATGGCAGAATACACTTACTCTAAATCCTATAAAGATTTAATTGCTCAGCAACAAATTCTAGAGAAGAATTTTAAGGATCTCTTTGAACAAGATCCCAAGAAAGAACAGATGCTTTTGTGGTTAGATGAATATAAAAAAACACATGAAGACATTTTGGAAATGTCTGATGGTGAAATTGAAGATGTTGAATGGGAAAAGGATGATGAGATCGACGATCTAAGTAGCGAGATTAAAGACTTAGAGTCCAAGATAGATCAGTTAGAAGAAAAAGCAGAACTTTTTCATGTTGCAAGTCTAGAGGATGAAATGAAGGTTGAACTCTTTCAAGCTGCGATGCAAAAATATACTCTGGTTCAACTGGAGGAAAAATTAGGTAACAAATTTCAACTTATATAAATGGAAGTAACTTTTTCCGATAGTTTTTTCAAATCACTGAAAAGACTAGCATGGCACGAATCTAGAATCTATAAATCTTATTCGCTTTTTAGATATGATCTGCCTAGATTTTTTAGAAATATTTGGAAGTTTAGAAAAATCCTTTGGACCCACGAATGGTGGGATTATAGCTTCACATTAAAAACCCTCCACACTTCTCTTTCAATCATGGAAGAGGGTATGTCAACCAAGGGATGGGAAGTAAAGGAAACGAAAGACAAGAAGGTCGAAAAGATGAGAAGAGTTATTCAACTTCTACAGCACAGGATCGATGACGATTATATTAATAGAGCGGAGTCTGAACTAGGTGAGATAATTTATTCTCCGTGGGAATTTGAAGAGGTCGATGATAATCCGGGGGTTTGTAGAATAGTCGATTCGGAATCTGAATCAGATAAAGAACATAACAGGAAGGTTTTTGATCGAGCTAGAGAAATTGAAGAAGCTGAATGGTCAGAGATCTGGTCCATTTTTAAAGGACAGAATATTGAAGAGTGGAAAAAAATTCAAAGCAAATTATCAGAGGAAGAAAAATATAATCTCGATCATTACGAAAAATGGTATGATGGAACGGACCTTAGAGGATGGTGGGATTAAAAGAAAATAAATCATGGTAGGATCAGGAAAAAGAAATTCATTAATTAGAAAACAATTAAAGAGAATGATGGAGGATATCCCACAAAACATATATTTAACAGAATCGGAAAGTGACAGTGTCAGAGAAAAAGAAAACACTGGTTACTGCCAATGGTCAACTGAGAATAACGGGGTTTTTCTTCCTGCGAACAATACAACTCGTGGATTACCTTCAGGCCTTTACGAGATCAAGAATGATCCACGTCTAGGTTTATATTTGCAACACATCGAAAGAGTGGCAGAGGAACTATTTGTTTTGCCTTCTCCTGAGATAAAATCCATTATAGACGATATTAGAAAATTCTGGGAGGGTAAAGAAATTTTCAAAAGTTACCGCTATGTTCACAAGAGAGGTATACTTCTCCACGGAGATCCTGGATGCGGGAAATCTGGTATTATCCAACTGTGTGTTAATTATGTGATAGAGGAAATGAATGGGATAGTAATTAACATTAAGGATCACTATCAAGTTGAAATGTTTGACGAATTCATTCCGACGTTTAGAAAAATCGAGCCCGATAGGCCATTGGTTGTTATCATGGAGGATCTGGATGCTTTGACTGGTGAGGAAAAATATATCACATCGAAGCTATTAAATATTCTCGACGGAATCAAACAGATAGAAGGAGTCGTTTATTTGGCTTCAACCAACTACCCAGAAAAATTGGAAGAGAGGGTATCCGACAGGCCTTCAAGATTTGATCGCAGATATCGAATTGAACCACCAGATGCATCAATTAGAGAATCATACCTCAGATCTAAGATTTCTGAAGAAGAAATCCAAAAGATCGATTTGAAAGCCTGGGTAAAGGCCTCAGAAGGATTTAGCATTGCTCATCTCAAGGAACTTGTTATATCCACGCTAGTCTTAGGTAATCCTTTTGAAGAAAGCCTTTCACATTTAAAACAACTTAAAATTAAGCCAAGAAATAAATCGAGCAGATCCAGCGGTATCGGATTTAACAGAATGGACGATTAGAGTTTGCTTGATGTATTTTGATATATAAATAAAGAATTTTTAAAAATGAGCAAACTTGGAAATTTTAACAGCTGGAGAGTAAACGAGGTAAGAAGGGCTAGAAAATGTCCTATCCTAGATTTTACCCCACTAAGGGATTCTGAAATTTATACGGATCTAATTTCTCTAGGCTGGGAAGAAGTTAATGCGCAAGGCTACAAAAGAATAGAGCCAGCGATGGAACTTGGAAAAACTGATCTGACATATCAGGTTCAGTATCAAGGAGAAAAGGAGGGTAACCTTAGATTTAAGCATGAAAAATTTCCCAACAAGATAGTTAGAATTAAAATGAACACCGGGATAATTTGGAAGGACCCACTTCCTCCGGCTGTAGGTAAACCAGTTAGATATGATTTACAGTGGGATCATGATCCAAAATGGACAAAGGTTTGTCCAACAATCGAGGATTATAAAATCAAATTGGAGTACCTAATTAAATTGCTTCTTTTTGAAGATGGATTCATTAACAGAAGGGAACTTGGTAATGCCGAGGGCGGAATCGAAATCATTAAAAGAAAATTAGAAGAGGATGCTGCTTCAGTAAAAGATCTAAGAGTAGTTCCTCCTAGTTTAAAGAAAGATGCTGGATACATTAAAAAAGCTTCTGATTACGGATTATTTTAAAACAATTTTAAATTCTCACAATATAAGCCCGGTTATTCTTAACTGGGCTTTTTATTTGAGGATATCTCCCAGAAGTGTAACGCCTCTTCTTTTTACCGCTTCAGAACTGCAGCGGTTTGCGAATTCTATAGCTTTATCTACATTCTTTTTATCCATCATGGAAGTTACGAATGCTGACATAAAAGTGTCGCCCGCTCCAACAACATCTACAACGTTTGCTGGTTCTGTTGGATAGTTCTTTCCATTATACCTTGCTCCATTTCCTCCCAGGGTAACTATCAGGGATTCACACAAATTATCTATGGTAAATTCATTATGCTTGGGATTGTTGAATTCTTTTTCGTTAATTTTAATCCAATCTATTCCTATTGCCCATGTGTCCAAAGGCTTTTTGGTATCCATGAATGTAAGTTTAGCTGCTGATGCTATTTCTCTAATATCACCAGGTTGTAAAAATCCCTTGTTATAATCAGAAATCACAACAGCATCAAATGATGATATGATACTGTAAGGAATGGACTCTATTCTTTGGACTTGATCATTTTCATCAGTTCTCAATAAAATATAGTTGGATTTTTCCTCAACGAATCGGGTCTTAATTGCAGGAACGGGATTACCTAAGAACTCAACTTGAAATTTTCCCAGGGATTCCAGGTTCTTGAAAACATTTCCTGCCATGCCTAGATTTTCTTCTTCCCTTACAGGAATCATGACGGGGGTGGGTGCTTCTGGATTTAATCTTTCTATTTTACCATAGACGAATCGGTCAATACCATACTCTCCTACGACTAGAATTTTCTTTTTCATTAATTTCTATGATTCTATTTATTGTATCTGTCGTGGAGTAGTCCAATCTTTCAAAAAAGACTATCTCTTTGGCAAACTCTCCTCCTATAATTTTTTTATCTCTATAATCGCTTCCTATTATAAAATAATCCGGAGAGTAATCTCTTATGCAATTAATGAGCGAATCATCATCACTAAAAGATACAACGCTATCAACATAACGAATGCCAAGCATAAAATCAATCCTGTCTTGGAGGTTATTGATAGGTCGATGTTTGCCTTTCTTTTCGCTAATTCTTTTATCCGTGTCCAAGCCCACCCTAACGGACCCAAACTTACTGCCATACTCAAGGAGCTTAATATGACCGACATGTAGGACATCAAACGTTCCATTAATCCAAACTTTTGTTTTTATTTCTGTGAGTCTCCCTTCCATACTCTATAAGAATCTGAATCTTCGTGATGTGTTGATACCTCGAAAACTGTCCCATCAGTCAAAGCTTCTAATTGGTGTGGCTGCCCAGGTCTTTGTCTAACAACATCCCCGGGTTTTAAATGAACCTCAGTCACCTCTGCTGTTTCCGTATTGATCCACCTGTAAATGAACTCTCCTTTATCCACATACCAGGTCTCATCCTTGATCATATGATAATGCATGGAAAATTTACATCCTTCCTTGAATATAAGAAGTTTTCCGCAATATAATTCATTATTCTCTATGATGATCTCTTCTCCCCATCCTTTAGGAACCTGGCATCCACATGTAACTTCTGGATTAATTTGATGTCCCATAATTAAATTGATTTCATTCTAAATATCTCTGCCTCGAGCTCCTTGATTCTTTGATTCTTTTTTTCCAATGTCTGAGAGAAACTATCACCGAAAACTGTCATGCTTTTATAAATGAACTTGGAAAACTCGGATAAAGATTTGGATTCATCGATGCCCGGGCCAGGAACAAATTCTCCGTTTGGCTTGATACTAAATAAAGCATGTCCTGTGTTTCCACTCACCTGAATAACATATGGTACCTCCGCCGCTTTAAACGTGATCGATTCGGATGAATTATTGAATATCAATTCTGTGTCTATGTCTTCAAGTTCTTCCATATAAAACTTTCTTTTATTTTGTATCAGTCACTTACCCAAAAATTTCGTGATAGATATGGGTATATAAAAAAAATTAATGCGAGTTTTGGGATTTAAAAAGTGGTACGAATCTAAGCTAGAAAATCAATCTTCCCCAATCAGATCAACAAATCTATTGGAGAAAATAGGCGGGGATATTTATAAATTTCCTAAAAGAATGCTGCATTTAGAAATGGATATTCTTGGAGAATCCAATATGGGAAAAAAATCAAAAAACCCCATCGTTAGATATTTGATAAATCCTTCGTACCAAAATATAAAAGAGCTGAGCACCAATTTAAGATCCATTATAAATAATGGCTTATCCGAGGGAAGATCTTTTTATCTTGTTGGATTTGATTTTACCTCTGGTGATTTTAAAAAGTGTTTTAAAAACTCTATTAAAACCGTAGAGAATTTTAAGTCATCCATCGGATTCCTCAAAGATATTCCTACCAGAGGCATGGGAAGGATAGAACAGATTCATGAAACATATCATTCTAAGATTCCGACAAACATTTTAAAACAAAGAATAGAATTGATAGAATGTCATTTTAATTTGGATGAGATTCAGGATAATATTGAGATTCCTTTTTACTTCAATCCTAACGACTACACACTGTTAGAAAAATATGAAGGATGCTTAAGAGGATTATTGATTCAATCCATTCTCAAAAATGAATCTTTTAAAATGGAGATCACAGCGATGAAGCCTTGGACAACATCTAAAAATTTCTCTCTGAATGAGTCTAACAAAGACCATGAAGATTTATCTCAGATTTATGAGATGAAATACAAGGATCCAAGAAAGTCTTCTTTGATCTATCCCGAAAATAAGCCTTCGATTACAAGCAACAAAGTAACCATAATAGAAATAACAGAGAAGAGAGCAAATTCTATTGTGGGATATTTACAAAAGTTAAGTAATGGAATGCCGATTGAATATGTTGGTATTGGTGGAGGATTTAAAGAAGGTAATCAGACTATCAGCATTTCAATTAAAAAAGACCAACATCTTTAGCCTTTTTCACATAGTTAAAAGAATCGGCCTGTTCCTGAAAATTCCCTAAAAATTTTTTATTTTCCGGATCTTCCATAGTCCTATTTAAAACGTAGGATCTATCAGCGATTGATTTTTCAATTTGTTTGATTGTATTTTTAAATCCCTCTTTTTGGTCTGCTGAAATTATAAGATTTTCATAGGCGATTTCTCTATGCATTTTCGAAAATTTCTTAGCATCATTTTCGCTCTGCCCTTCTGGTGTGGTTGTTATCACAGCATTTCCTATAAATTTACATGACCCTGTTATTAACAAAGGACCAAAATCTAAGCTTTTAATCATATTATCACTCAGATTAAAGTCCCCAAAAATGTATTTAGGGCATCCCTTTATATTTCTGAGCAAGTTTTCATAAGCGTGAAAATTGGAACAAATCTCTGGAGATCCATTTAATGATTTCAAACTACATCTTGAAGCATCAAAATCCTCACAAAAAGATGGGGAACCTTCTAAAGATTCGAGTGAATCTACTCCAAAGCAAGTAAAATTTCCTTTTACTACTCCTATAGAAAATGGGAGTTCTAGAAGAGATTTACCGGTGAATTTGTTTGTCACCTTTAAATTGCCGTTAAAATCGATGCTTTGAGTGATCTCGTTCCAATTAGCACCTCCTTCTCTGACGACTATTTTAGCATCTTCACATTCTGTGAGTCCTTTTATCTGGGATTCCTCTAAATTTTCAAACAAATGTGATGATATAAATGATTTATAGTTTTTCATTGAATTTCTATGTGATATATATGTCAAAATACAAAAATTTTAAATGCTAGATTCAGGATTTTGGAGCGCAATTGCGACGGGACTTTTTTCTGTCATTATTACACTCATCACTGTTTGGTCAAAACACTACTTTGATAACAAAAGCAAGGAGAAGAAAAGAAAGGAAGACGAGCAGATTTCCCATAATGACGTTGAGTCAATGTGTGAGATCCAGGATTTTCTAGAAAACATTAGAGATAAGTGGAACTTTGACAGAGTTGCTATCTACCAATTCCACAACGGAGGAAAATTTTTCAATGGCATTGCTATGAAAAAATTCTCTTTGACGTACGAATCTATTTCACCAGGTATTGCAAGAATCAAAGAAGACGCACAGAATGTTTTTGTTACCGAGCATCCTAACCTGATGAAGCATATGAACACTAAAGATTTTTTCTTTGTTGATGCTGAAGATCCCGCTTTAGATTATATGAGATCTAAAATCGAAGAGCAGGGTATTTTACAATTAATAACAATACCGATGAGATCATTAAGTGGAGCATTACTCGGATTTATCCAATGCTCTACCATTAAGCATTCCATAAAAATTGATTATGCAATTGAAAATGATTTAGTAGATTCGTCTCAAAGAATTTCTGGATACCTGCATGCTTAATCTTTCATGCGATTAATCTGTCTGAGCATATCAAATGCACCATAGAAAACCAATCCTGTCACCAGCAGAATAAATCCTATAATCAATTGTTCCATGATAATTTCTTTTCTATTTTTTCCCCGTCGGGTTTGCTGTAAACTATTTTTGATGGATTAACGGTAAAGGTTAAATCCTTTAATTGTTTGGTGTATTTTTCTCCAGTTCCTTTTTTAAGATATGCTATTGTTGAATGTGGGTGATAGTCTGGATAGCTTGTTGTGTGTGGTAATTTTGTTAATTCTCCATTTATCTTATGTAGATGGTCATCATCAACATCAAATTTTAAAACGTCATACTTATCGTTATTAAAGCAAGAAGCATTATGAAGCTTAAGTTCTTTTGGAACACCCATTTTTGTGGATGCTTTCATAACTACGTCATCGTCAATTTCATTTGAATGTAGTCCATATAAAAGGGTTGCATGAGGTTCTGTTTCCAGTCCATATGTAGAATCCCCCTCCTCGCTATAAACATCTTCATCCTCTATCATAGAATGAATCTCACTCATTTTAGGAAAGTCAAAATAGATCATGGAACAGCCATAATCATATGTTTGATTTTTAGCTTCCTTTATCGGAACGCAATTTGGAACTTCCTTACCGTTTTTCATTTTAGTACCAACTTGTTTGTATCCCTTCCAGCAAGGGTTTTTTTCATTAATCAAATTAAAACTTTCAAATGTCTGAATCCTTCTCATGATGTTATATATCATTTTATAAAACATCCGGGCTTCCCATTCTTCCTGCCCCTTTATAGTTTATCCGGTATTTAGGTTCATCCAAGCTAGAAATTTTTACTCTCTCACCTCTTTGTGGAGCATGTAAAAACATATTGTTTCCAACATAACACCCGCAGTGCCATCCGCTGGGACTTCTTGTACTTCTAAAGAATACTAGGTCGCCTATTCTTAGGCTGTCTTTTTTGATCCTTTCTGTCACATTAAATTGCTTATAGCAAACGTCTGGAAGTGTTATCTTATAAACATATTGGTAAAATTTTTTGTTCAGCTGTGAGCAATCTATGCCACTTTTAGTACTACCTCCAAATTTGTACGGTGTTCCCAACCACTCCGACATGAATTTTGTGATGAGTGAATCTCTTGTAAAAATAGTTTGTGAACTTAATTGAATAGGAATCACAATCATTAATAATATGATTAATTTTTTCATGGTTATTGTTTTTATAAAAAAGGAGTAGGAAACATCCTACTCCTGAAAAATATCAAAATCTAATCTAGTTTAATTATAAACCGCTGGCTCCTGTTGTTGCCCATTCTCTTGCTCCGCTTGGTAAAGTTCTTTCACAAGCTAATTGAGCAGTAAGGGTTGTTACTATTCCAGCAACAACTGCTGCACAACTTTGTGGAACTACCATTGCTCCAGCTGCAGCATCAATCGATTTAGCTAACGTGAATGCAATCGCATCAGTTAGAATTTGCTTGTTCTTGTTGCCAATTGCTTTCTTAACATCTGGTGCAATCCAGATCAATTCAACAAAAGCCTGTGCTGTTAGATCACATGCAGTGCCTAAAGCTACTGCACCTACAGTTTCTTTTGCTGCTAAATAGGTAACAGCGGTTGCACTTAAAGGAGCAGTTGCTGCAGTTGTAGTTGCCTGAGATGATGGCTCGGGTCTATATAAAATAGCTGCAAAGACAGTTCCGAGTGCCACACTAACTCCTATTTGACAGTAGTTAGCTTCTACCCACTCTGCAATAAGTTCTCCACCCTCCGCAATTTTATAAGCTCCTTGTTCTAAACCTTTTGCTGCAAGTTTTGCTCCAGCTTCAACGTCGTCCATAGCTGCTTCTGCAATTTTAGCAGATTTCATTGCATTTTTAGTTGTGTCAACATATGCTTGATACACAGGACCAACTGCAATGTTTTTAAGTGTGCTTACGGTGTCTTTAGCCACATCTTCTGCGCTTTTAACAACAGTATTAACTACATTCTTTGTTTCGTTAACAACAGTGTTTGCCGTGTCTGTTATTGCATCTCCTGCTTTATCCAATCCCTTTTCTATATCTTTTATCGGATTAGAAATCTTAGGTGTTTTGATTTTCGGTGTTTTAATTTTGATTCCCATGTTTAATTTTTTATTCGGATATTTAAAAACAAAAAAGCCTAGAGGGTTCTAGGCTTTTAGATTATGCTAGTAGAGAATAGTACTCCTTAAAATGCTTAATTCTATCAGGTAATCCGATCGTACCTCCGTTTACTCTTTTTGTAACTTCGGTTACCACTGCATCAGTAGCACCTTTATCACAGATTGCCCAAAGTTTATTGGAGTCAAAAAAGAAAGCTGCAGAAGCTAATGGGTATTTAGTAGCAACTAAATCTGGATTTGCAACAGTGTCTTCACCAATAAATTTTGCGAAGTTTGTATAATTACTTTTTCCAGTTAATTGAATGTAACCTCTACCTCTAAATTTAAATCCTTCCTTAGACGTTTCGTCGCCATTACCCATTCTAGAAGCATAAACTCTAGAAGCAATTTTCTCTGGGTTACGAGCATAGGATTCATTTAGATTTCCTGGGAAATACTTAGGGAAGATTTTTTTAAGACCATCAGCAGAATAATTAAGATTCTCGTTCACTGCTTTAAATCCTCCACTCTCGTGACCACACTGAGCTAAGAAGTGTGCAAGTCTTAAAGGATTTGTGATGTTGAACTTAGCAGCAGTGTCAGGAATCTGAGCAATTACTGCATCCGGTACATGTCCTTTTAATTTATCTAATTTAAAATTAGATTTAGTAGTAACTGCATCCGTGATTTGTGGATTTACTGGTGTAGCAGCAGAAGCTTCGAACATTTTATTCCAAGTTCCGTCGCCAACAATACCATCCGCTGTCAAACCATTTTTAGCTTGCCAGTCCTTAACTGCTTTTTCTGTGCCAGCACCAAAGATGCCATCAGCACCAAGTCCTAATTTTGCTTGGAGTTTTTTAACGTCCTCTCCTTGGGATCCAACTTTTAGTAACATAGTTCAGGGTTTTTATTTTTATATATCCCTGAAAAGTCATCAGATATATAAATGAATGTTACAATCTAGTGGACTTATTAAATTATCTGATATCAGAACCGAAATAGGATCTGGAGAGGGATCCTCATTCCTTTTAAATGTTGCCGAAGAAAATGGATATGTTTATTTGAACGATTGCTCCCCCAACAAACCGGACGAAACAGAGGTTTCTACCATGGGTGAATGGTATTCATATAATCATTCAGCATCATGTTGCTCTTTTAATTTGACTGGGACTTATGCCGGTAACGATTATCATTTAAAAAATTACTATCTCTATTTTAAAAATAGAACCACAGGTGATCAAATTAATTTCATTTGTTATTCGTTAGATAGACCTAACAGATTTAATATTTACGACTATTCTAATAATCTTTTGGCAACTACCGGTTGGAAGGGAACTGCATCATATTCAGGTCCCTGGGGAGCAACACTAAACGATCCGACCACAGGGATATTAAATTTAACCTATGATAGCACCAAAGACTACATTCTAAAGATAGAATCGGGACCAGCTGATCCTGGTGCTCCTATCTCAGATGCATGGGAAATGTCTATGTCTTGTTCCACCCCACCACCTCCACCTTCTCCACCAGAATGTGGGGACACAGTGAGTGGAACATATACAGGAAACGATTACACATTACAAACATATGCTTTAGATCTGACCTCTGCTACCAACGGACAAAACATTACTCTTGCTTGTACATCAATCGAGAGACCTGATAGATTTAATGTCTATGATGATCTGGGAAATTTAATAGGGACCAGCGGTTGGCAGGGAACTGCATCATATGCGGGTCCCTGGGGAAGTACCTTAAGTAACTCTGGATCATACAATTTAATTTTTTCGTATGATTCCGCAAGAACCTATACTTTAAAGGTTGACGTGGGTCCTGCAGATCCTGTATCTCCTATAAACGATGCTTGGGAGGTAACCATTACGTGTTCAACTCCACCATCTCCGACGCCAACCCCAACCCCAACCCCAACCCCGGCACCTCTTTCTTGCGGGGGATTATATAACGGAAGCTATAGCGGAAATGACTTTACCATCCAAACTGTTAATCTGGATTTAGCATCCGCATCTAACGGTTATTCGATAACAGTGACGTGCAATGCCTTGGATAGACCTAATAGATTTAATGTGTATGATAATACTAACACTTTGATAGGAACAACCGGATGGATGGGAACTGCATCTTATTCTGGCCCATGGGGTAGTTCTTTGAATGTTACGGGTACTCAGAGTATAATCTTTTCCTACAATTCTTCCTATACATATGAATTAAGAATTGATATAGGTGCAGCGGATCCATCATCACCTATTAGTGATGCTTGGGAGGCAAGTGTTACATGCTCCGCACCTACGCCGACTCCTACGCCGACTCCTACGCCGACCCCAACGCCGACGCCAACACCTACGCCAACACCAACACCGACACCTCCTTCCGTTTCATGCGGAGGACTTTATAATGGAAGCTATAGTGGAAATGACTTTACTATCCAAACAGTCAATCTGGATCTGGGGACAGCACCTAATGGATATGCTATAACTGTTACTTGTAATGCATTGGATAGACCTAATAGATTTAGTGTGTATGACAATTCTAATACTCTAATAGGAACTACTGGATGGATGGGAACTGCATCATATTCTGGCCCATGGGGTTCCTCCCTAAACGTGACTGGAACCCAGAGCATAATCTTTACGTATAATATTTCTTATACGTACGAATTAAGAATTGATATAGGAGCAGCAGATCCGGGGTCACCAATAAGCGATGCATGGGAGGCAAGTGTTACCTGCTCTGCACCAACACCGACCCCAACACCGACGCCGACACCAACTCCGACCCCAACACCGACCCCAACACCGACCCCAACACCGACGCCAACGCCGACTCCAACACCGACGCCGACGCCAACGCCAGCATCGGGTAATTGCTATACATTAACTTATTCATCAATTCCTGGGGACCTTTATGTTAGATACAGAAGATTCTCTGACGATACTGTGGTTACTGAGCTAATCAACGCCTTAGAATCCACGGATAATGGTAACGGAACATATACTGCAGGGATATGTTTAAGTACTACTGGTTCTTACAATACACCAACGTGCGTTCAGGGAGGATTAGAAGTTACCTGTGATCCTTACAGTTGGATTTTAGGAGGCAGTTGCACATTGAACTTTGGATGTTTACCATCCCCTCCTCCACCAGCACCTACTCCGACCCCAACACCAACACCAACACCGACGCCGACTCCAACACCGACGCCGACTCCAACACCGACTCCTGAACCTCCACCCCCAACATATTATAATTATAGCGGGATACTCTGCGGAGGAGGGATCACTGAATACTTCAGATCAACAGAGTCTAACCTCCCAGATCAAGGGGTAATAGTTAAAGCTTTTTCTGCCACAGCGGGTAATACTATTCAATGTTTTGATAACATATCTCCAAGTGGAACAGTAACTTTCAATGATGTTATATCAACACATCCAGATTGCGCTTCTTGTAACTCTGAGGAATCCCCTTAATAGTAACAGTATTTAAAAAAGTCTAGGAATTTCCCTGTTTGTGGGAATGTATTGGGGCTTGTGTTTCTTTTTGCATTTGTAGCATTTGTGTCTTTCTATCTTTTCGTGATCATTAGACGACTCCTCCATGCCCTCTTTTTTGGGAGAATGATAGGCAAATTTTTCAAAACTTGTTAAGTGCTTCATTATTTCTATATATTACATTTTTAATTGTGCAAAAATCCATTTAGATTTGTACTCAATCTGGAGGATCATGCGAAAAATTACAGACAAAGAGATTCACTATTTTAAAACAGCACTAGGCATGTGCGGACTTAGTGTTTCGAATCCAGTTTCTGAGATAATTCTTTTATGTCACAGCGAAACTAAAAAAATGGGAGGGAATTTTGATTTAATGACCGCATCCAAAATTCAAGCTACTGTCGAGGAGAAATATGAATTATTGAAAACCCCTCCACATATTACAATAAAAGATATGGACGACTTTTATAACAAAGCGGTGGAAATTTTCCATGATAAAAAAAGAGAGGATGAATTAGCGACTAAATCTATCCTCTACGAATTAAAAACATTAATAGAAACTAAAAAACAAGAATTCCCAAAATAAAACCAACCAAGGCAAAATGGATATCGTTATTGATTTCGACGGAACCTGTGTTACCCATGAATTTCCAAACGTGGGAAAGAACATTGGAGCAGAAAGAGTTTTAAAAAAATTATTAGATCATGGACACAATCTAATTCTTTTTACCATGAGAAGCGATCTAAATAATCCAACCTATAGGAATATGGGTAAAGAACTTCCTCCTGGTAATTATCTTCATGATGCTATAGATTGGTTTAGAAGAAACGATGTTAAACTTTATGGCATCCAAAGAAATCCCTCTCAGGATGCATGGACAAGTTCCCCAAAAGCTTATGGTCAACTGATTATCGATGATGCTGCTCTTGGATGTCCTTTGATCTTTGATGAAAATCTTTCTTCCCGTCCTTTCGCTGATTGGGAAGCAATAGAAGACATGCTTGAGTATATGGGATTTTTTAGAAATGAAAAAACCAGAAAAAATGGAAAATGAAAATCAATATCGGGTAATCCGAAATTCATGGTACGAAAGGGGAAATATAGAAAATACTTATTACGAAGTACAAAAAAGAAAAAGATTCTTGTTCTGGAACTTTTGGAAAGGAATATCAGAACCAAGTTATGATGGGTATTCTACTATAAGATTCAAAACCTTAGAAGAGGCAAAACAATTTATAGAAAAAATAAGGGAAGGAAAACCCGCATCTGGATGGAGGGAAGAAGTTGTCTGGAGTGATTCAAAAATATTTGAAAAAATAAAATAACATGAGCGGAGGGCATTACGATTATACTTGGTTTAAAATAGAAACCTTAGCTGATGAGATTCGAAACGATCTGGACAAAGCAATGCAGCCTGAGGAATTTGAGAAGGGTATGTCATATAGTTTGAATGGACATTTGATCGAGGCAATTGGACCAAATTCTGCTGCTAGACAGATTGTTGAAAGAATTATGAAAGATCTCTACAAATTAGCTAAGGAGTCAAAAGAAGTTGAATGGCTTCTTTCTGGGGATACTGGGGTGGAATCTTTTTTAGAAAGATATAACAAAATACAAAAAGAACATGGGAACACAAATTGAGCTAGAGACAAAGGTTTTCCAAACAACAAAGTGTGTTGCTGGATTCGTATCAGTTTCTAATGATGAAGAAGATTATGATCAATACGATTTTATTATCGAAGCAACATTTGATGTTACCACAGAGGAAGAGACATATCTGATAAAATGGACCGACAAAAAACCAAAGAAAAGAAAATCCATCGAGGAGGATATTGTAATGAATTATAAACTTTCCAATTACTAATTAAAAACCCAAATATGTTATTTAGATATAAAATTAACTTAGATCTAGAAGTTGAATTTGAAGCTCCTTTATTGGGTGTAGACACAACTAAAGGTAAAAGAAAACTTGCTTGTTCTATTGCAAAGTCTGCATTAAATGAAATGATCAGCCTTAATTCTACCTCTTATGCTTCCGTTGATAGAGAGATCAACGATGATAATCTGAAAGGTAAAATAAAGGGAGAGATCTCTATGAGGAGTGCTGCTATGATTAAAGAAGATAATAAAACAAAAGAAAAATGATTTACGTTTCCATAGACATAGAAACATCTGGACTAGATCCAGTTCTTCATAAAACACTCTCAATAGGAGCTATTATAGAAGACACATCTAAAAAATTATCATGGGATGAAATTCCAAAATTCAATGCCGTTATAGTTCAGAACGAAATAGTAGGTTCTCCCAGAGCGATAACTATGAACCAAAAAATCATAGAGCAAATCGGAATTTATTTAGAAGGCACATCGGACGAAAGACTCAAAATGGCTATGTCTTCCCGTTTCGATTTTTATGAAAAGGATGACGTGATAAAAGAGTTCTACAAATTTTTGTGGAAGAATGGATTTGGTGAAGGCGAAGTTTCTGTGATTGGATCTAATACAAAACCAATTACAATTAATGTTGCCGGGAAGAACTTTGGAACTTTCGATAAATTGTTTTTACAGCAACTTCCATGGTGGCAAAAAATCATCCGAGCAAGACAGAGAGTTCTTGATCCAGCAATTCTTTTTTGCGATTGGAATAATGATGATTCATTGCCTTCCCTTACTAAGTGTAAAGAAAGAGCAGGTCTATATGATATAGTTACCCATGATGCACTAGAAGATGCTTGGGATGTGATAGAAGTAATGAGAAAATTTTATTAATAAAGTGAAAAGATTTTTAATTTTAGCATTGTTATCGGGAGTGTTAGCACTGCAAAGCTGCCAGGTAGAAAGATATAGAATACACGTCTTATCTAATGGGAAGGGAAAATTTTATACTCCTTACCGTGGGAGTTCTTTATCTGGGTGGGAAAAAGGAGCCACTTACAGAAATATTTACGGAGCACAGATCCAAATAGGTAATTGGAAAGAGGAGAAGATTAAATCTTATTCTAAGATTATTAAGATTAAGTAGCTAAATGCTTTCGAAAGCCTCTGGTATTTTTCCTGGAGTTTTTTCCGCTCTGGACCCTTTTAGAAATGGCCCTTTAAAGTTCATTTTGTTTCTGGAAATATCGTACAGATAAATCTCCCTTGGATCATAAAAAGAATCATGATCCTCGTGAGGTGTAAAATAGGAAACACTATAATCTGGAAGTATTAAAAATACCCCTTCTACACCTTTTAGAATTTGTTTTAAAGCCGTTACAGAAAATAGATCGTTGATAATATCTTTAGTACAAGCTTCTCCCCCGCATCCTCTTTTAAAAAGATTCATACTTACCTCTTTTATCTTAGAAGAAAGAACTTGATCTCTAAAATTAAACATGGAGCAATATGCTTCCGCAGATACCTCGTCTTCTATATCTCTGCTTAGAAATCCATTTTCTATTTTTCGGATCTCTCCGTTCACCTTGACGAATGATTGGTCTTTATAAAAAGGAATCTCTCCGGTCTGATTTGGCAACAAGAACTTTTCCAGTAGCATTCTAAAAGATCTAACTTCTCCTGTGCTAACTGTATAAAGATTTTTACCCTTAAACAGATTTAGATTTCCAAAGTTAATTATGGCCATGTTCATCACGAGACCTAAATCATTATACTCGGTAAATCTTTCCGAAAAACTAAAAACCCCTCCCTTAGAGATCTTCTTTACCTCATAGGATCTTTCGTCTTGCAATAAAATATCGGTGTCATCAGTTCCACCCGAGATAGCATCTTTAATACAAAGACAGAATAGAACTTCTCCTACCCCAACCTTATCTGCAACAAGTTCCATAATATCCCTAAACAATAAACCTAAGGAAGTCTCCCTGGTTGCTATATCATTTATAGCGGAGGCAAATATTGCAGGACTGTCTATCTCATAAGAATCCAAATGTTGGTTAACAAATTCTGAATATGTGTCAACGTCATATCTGTCCAGAATCTTTACTACCTCCTCTGGCATTTCCTTTCTTTTCATCCTCTCCAATTTACTTTGGATTAGTTCTATTACTTGGCCCTGATTTAGTCTTAATGTGTTTTCGTCTTTTGGCATCACATATTCTATTATAGTACGAGGAATATGTTACAAAGTGAAGGATTTTAGTTATATTTGTTTTCAACATTTAAATATGATAATTTACGGTGAAACTATCCTTCCTCTAAAAATTGAAAATTCAAATGGAAGATCCTATGACATGGAATCTGCTGAGAAGATACTTTTAGAATATAAAAGGCAAGTAGAAAGATTAGATCATTTTTTCGGGGTTTGTCATTTTTCAAACGATTACCTAGAATACGGGGATCCTGATGTGATCAATATAAAAAATATAGGATTTATAGTTCAGGATCTTAGAATAATCAAGGACAAGAAGATAGTGGGTGACATACATATTTTAGAAACTCCTGCAGGAAAACAACTAAAAGATTCTATAAGAACCGTTGTATTTAGAACATCAGTTTGGGGATTTGTTGAAAATGGCAGGGTTAAGGTTGAAAGGCTAATCTCGATAAATTCTATAAGCAAATACCTCGATTCATTTCGAATATAAGTTAGTATGTGAAATGAAATTCTACACAAACACAAATTACACTGTGAATAGTACAAGCGGATCCAGTTCTAATTTCACTGTGCAGAGTTCAGGAAACGTGGGAATAGGAACAACCCCTCCTTCCCAAAGAATGACAATCTATTCCAGCGGACACGCCGGATTTGGAAATACCGCGCCATCACATCAACTTAACATTTATTCGAAATTTAATGAAGACATCGAAAAAATGTTTTTTGAGATCTCGATCTTACTTTCAAGAAGAACTGAAATAACATCAGAGTCCCTTAGATTCATCTATAAAAATCTTTTGGACCTCGGCAGTGAGGATCAAGAATTAATCGACGGATTTAATTCTGTGGATAAAATTCTTTTTGAACTTAAATGTCCAAAGGATGTTTTTAATAAGGTAATTGATGCCATGATATTTTGTGCTACCCACAAACTTAGTACCTTTAGAAAGGTTGATTATCTAAAAATGTTTGAAAAAATAGATGGGTAAAAAGAAGAAGCCCGATCTGGTTGTTTGGGACGAGGAGAAGGGATATTACCAGAAAATCCTACCATATGGAACTAACGTCGGAGCTCCTGCTATTAATATTGAAGACGTTGGAGGATGGAAAAGAGTAGCAGCAGGGGAAGTCAATAAGCAAATCAAAACAAAATTTGAAGAACTTAAAAGCGAATATGAATCTCTTGTTGAAGAATATCGATGGAATGATTTAATATTTAGGGCAGAATACAATTTTATGCCAGTCATTGGTGAAACATATCATTTGTATTCTAGGGAGAATGGGAGTATTTTTCTTTCTATGATAAGTCCTAATGAATGGAAAATGGACTATATAGGAAGCTTTAAACTAACATCCACACAGAAGTGGAAAAAAGTTAAAAACACAAAAAAGAAATAATATGACTTCTTTTCTTTGCTCTCGATCAGTCCATCGATGGGAACATTCTAAGGAAAGATACTATATAGCAAATGAACACGGGAGGGATAACTTCATTTTAAAAATCCGGGTTTGTAAGGGATGTAAAAAGAGACAGGCGTACACTATGGTCTATGCCTTGGAAAACAAGAAAAAACACTGGAAGGACTGGGACAAGAAAGACGGGGATTATATCACTTGGCAGGATTTAGATTGCTAGCATTTTATTTGAACATATTTTTATTATAAATTTACTTTACATTTTTTAAAATATGGCTTTACAATTACCGATCCCAAAAGAAAGACAACTTTATTTAGCTCAGCAGGTAGATCAGGCTAGCATAAATACATTAACAAAAGCGATCATCGAGATAAACCAAGATGATGCTTACATCTCAAAAATATCAGCAATTCACGGGTTTGAATATAAACCCGAACCTATAGAAATCTTTATTGATTCTTACGGAGGATATGTTTACCAGTGTCTAGGACTTTTAAGCATCATACAAAAATCTAAAGTTCCTGTACATACAATAGTGACTGGATGTGCTATGAGCTGCGGATTTCTGATTGCTATTGCTGGTCAAAAAAGATATTCTTTTGAAAGTTCAACATTTATGTACCATCAGGTTAGTTCCGGTGCGATCGGAAAATTAAAAGATATGGAAGAGGATGTTATAGAAACGAAGAGACTTCAGAAAATCATTGAGGATCACACATTAGCTAGAACAAAGATAACAGCGAAAGATCTAGAAAAGTGTTATAATGAAAAAAGAGATTGGTACATGACAGCTAAACAAGCTTTTAAGTATGGAGTTGTCGATCAAATAATTTAACCCCGATAAAACAACCACTAAAAACAATTTATGAAATATCTAATCATAATGTGGGCAATAGGATTTTTCCTTGCTTTAAGTATGTTCTTTATTGAGATCAATCTAATTCCTAAACTTAGTGATGAAAACTCTTTTAAAAGGTGGTGGAGGAAAAACATTGTAGGAGTTTACAATGGATCTGATTTTTAATCACTTGCTTTTTATTTCCTTGTCATAAGGAGTTTCTTTATAAGTTCCGGTGATCGAAAGTTTTTTCGAATTCTTATCATAAGAGAACTCGTCGGAATGTCCCCCTAATACTTTTTGAGCAGCATAATACTCTATGTCCTGAGAATTGCCCTCCTTGAAATTACTTTCTATAGTTTCCAGCATATTGCTTTCTTCTGCGGTTAATTGATCTTTTGGTTTATTCTTAACGATCGGGATTTGTCTAGTCCAATAGTTTTTAATCGCATTAAAAACAGAACTATAATTAGCATTTGAATTTATAGTTCCTAGAACATTACTTCTAACTGCTCCATCTTCTTTAAATGCTTTCATTACCTCCCCTGAGGATATTCCCTTTTTTTCTGCGGAGTCTTGTTCGAGCAAAGAAACGAAATCCCTGTATTTAGATAGTGTTTGCATGTTTTTATATATCAGTTCATTCCAAGAATTATTTAGATGCTAGATTTTTATTATATGGATTAAACCTTAATAGATCGTTAATTAAAATATATAGAAGAAAAAATACCCATGAAAAATTTAATTCTATTTTTTCTGTTGATTCCCGTTTCACTTTTTTCCCAAATTAGTGAGCGACAGCAAAAAGAAGCTGTAAGAAATTTCGGAACGTATAGTCCTTCCACTCAGCAAAGAAGTTCGTCTTTTCAGAACAGACCCTCTATCGGGGAGTTTGAACAAAAGCAGGTTGAAAGAAATAGAAAATCAGAATATTATTCCACACCTAATAATAGACCCGGTAGATATGCCCCCTATGATCCTTGGTGGGGATGGGGAGGAAGATGGAATAGATGGGGTGCTCCGTCTTTTGGGTTTTCGTATTGGGATCCTTGGTTTTGGAATGATCCTTGGGGATACAGAAATCCAGGAAGAATCTATATTTATAATGACGGACGAAGAGATACAGTAAGAGGTAAAGCAACTAGAATATCGTTTGGTATTCAAGTTTCTAGTAATAAAAGTGCTGGTGGATTTATAACTATAGGTAACAGGGGATATTTCATAGCAGAATATCAAAAGACTTTCCAAAAGGACTTCTCTACCTTTTATCCAGACCTAACCATGGACGTAGTGATGCCTTGGAAGGACAAAAGATTAGAAGATATAGTTTCGGAGTCAGTTGTTTATCTTGGAGCGGGTAAGCGAGTTAAAAGGACAGGGGTACATCTTTCACTTGGGTTTGGCAGGGAATTTAAAAGATATCAATTCGAGGATGAGCTTTTTGTGCTTTCTAATAATGGCAAATACTCACTAACCAATTATGACAGAAACTTTATGTCTCTCAAAGCTGGTTTCATCCACGATTTAAAAAGAATAAGTATTAAAGGAGATTTCGATCCTATTAGGAAAAATGTTACATTTGGACTAGGCTTAAACCTATAAGAATATGTCACAATTTAAAAATGAGAGAATACTCCACAAGATGTCCTGGGAAATAGGAAACATGATGAAGCTGAATAGCTCTGAAATGGAAAAGGTAGAAAAGATGCTGTCTTCTATTTCCAAGTACAAATTGACCTCTAATCCCCCATCACCATTGGAGAAGTTTTACAAATTTGTTTCGGAGAAGAGAATTAAACAAAAGCAAAGAAGAGGAATAGGATATAAATTGGACCTGATACTTCAAGCCAATCAAAATGTGATGGTAAATCCAAATCCTAAATGGGTTACACCTTCTTGATCCAACCAGATTTTTCTAAACCTTCGACCCAATCTTCCACTTCTTTGGCGATTATCATGGAGCTATCGCTTAGCTTTCCTGATTTAATTTCTATTTTTTTAACATAAACAAACCAAGGTTCGTCTTTGTCTTCCTCAATAATACAATAGGTTTTAGCCCTTGGCTTTTCAAATCTGTAAAGAATTTTACCACCTTTACTTTCTTTATTTTCTTTCATCTACAAGAAGGTTTGTGTTTTATTTTTCGATTGATATATCTTTAAGCGATCTAAAATCCAGAAACAACCCCTCTTTTACTTTCTATAATATCCAAAAGATAAAGGATGGAAAGACTGCACAGCATTGTTATGGTTTTAGTTTTAGGATCTATGGCGGTGGTTTTAAACGCACTAGTAATATTTTATATGTGGCACTGGATAGCTATGAAAATTTTCGATCTTCGGTGGTTAAGTTTTCCTCAAGCATTTGGAATCGGTGTTATCATCTCTTATATGAAATCAAGGAGAGTACTGGTAAGTCAGGATCAAGATAAGGATCAGCTCCAAATGTTTGCAGATAATATAGGTTGGTCTTTTACTAACTCTTTCTTCTTCCTAGCTTTAGCTTGGATCATTTCATTTTTCATTTAATTTAGCATTATGGCAAACACGAAATGGCAGATTACTGATTTAGCCAATCAAATTGGAACCTCGATAGAAACTTCGGAAATGAGAATTATTAAGCTTGAAGAAGAACTCGAATCTATGCATTTATTTTTAGATTTCTTCGATGTTCCCAGATGGGGACCAACTAAAAATGGATCTCATGGGCAAATGTCCATGGGTGAAAGATTAAACGAGTTAAGAAAAAAGGATTGCAGATTCGAAAGAATTGATTCATCCTCTAGTGTTTAAATCAACGCGGGAAGGATATATAAAACATGATCCGCCTAAAAGACTTTAATCTTAATGAAGGAATAAGCGACTCCGCTCCAGTGAAGACCAAATTTGGAACATTTACTGCTCAGGGAGTAACACTGACTGCTATAGAATATCTTAATCTGAGAAGAAAATTCCTAGAGTTAATTAAAAACGCAGGATCTAGTAAACCTTCAGAAAATTCAGAATTAAGAAACTATTTGAATGGACCAGGAAATAGTGAATCCCAAAGTGCATCAGTAGATCTTGTTGAAGTTATGAATGACATTCTAAACGATCTTAAAAAGTATAATCCTTCCATGTATACTAAAATTGGAGGAGATCAGATTAAAAATTCCATCAAAAACGTAGTTTCTTCCGTGTAAATTTGTTACTAATTTTGCATCCTGGTCTATAATATAGGATGTTTAAAAATTATTTACTTATTTTATTTTTCCAGTTAATGTTCAACATCTTCAAGGTGTTAGAAATCAAGTATACCTATGAGAACAAAATACGCAGTCTGTTGATCAACAGTGTGTGGATAAATCTTGTTTCACTAGGATCTGTTTATTATTCTCTGGAAAGTTTATTCAAAGGGGACTACTTTGGAATCATTTTTTATATTGCCGGAAGTATTATTGGCAAGTACATAGCAATGGAGCACTATGAAAATATCAAAGGTGAGTTTTTTAGAATTCTTGGTAGGGAAAGAAAACCCAAGCCAAGGTCCAGAACCACTGGTAAGTGATATATAATAGGATGAAACACCTAAGCTTGTATGAGTCTTTCGCTGAAGAAATGTTTGACATTCCAATGTTCAATCCATGGACTTATGAGGAGGATGAATTACTTTTCGAAATGACTGAACCGGTTCTAAGAGAGTTTGAGTCTGATAATTTTATTCTGGACGAACCTTCTAGAAATTATGGAGATTGGCAAGACACTTCTGATCTTGTGTGCCCATATTGGTTAATACATAAAACAATTCAAAAATTGAGAATTCTAAACACCAATGAAATGGGAATTCTAAAAGAGGCTTTTCCTGACCAGAAAAAATCATACGAATATAAAAATTCCCTCACTGGGCAGATTTCGAAACGAGAATCTAGTTCTCCTCAGATCTTTGGTACTTTTTATTGGTATTCTATTCCCACAGGTAATCCTCCAAAAATTTGGTCCAAAAGAAAAGAAATGATCTGGCTGATTGCAAAAGACTCTATGGGTAGATTTCGTGCTGTAAATGGCGAAGAAAAAGAACTAAGATCCCTTTGGGACAAAGCTAAAAGGTGGGACGATCTCAAAAGCTTAATCGAAAGCGAGATCCCAACACTAAAAGACATAGCACAGTATTTTGAGAAACATCTGGAGCTGGAAATTGAAGACTGGGAAAGGGAAGCTAGTGATTATCACAGTAGCTACGGTTACGATTGAAACAAAGATTCCTAATTTCTGTATAATTTTTTAAAAACTTTATGGCACATAAAAAATTCAGGAAGAAACCCGTGATAGTAGAAGCTATGAGATTCACCGGAAATATTGACCAAGTGGCTCATTGGTGTCCAGTTAACGAAAGGGCGGAAGACGGAACCTGGTTTACTATACCGACCCTTGAGGGAGATATGAAATGTACCATCGGAGATTGGATCATTAAAGGTGTTGCTGGGGAGTTCTATCCATGTAAAGGGAAGATCTTTGCTGAAACATACGAAGAAGTTCTTGACATTAATCCAAGAGATCCAAGTTAACAATTCCCAATTTTAATTTTAGATAAATACAGACATGATTATAATTGCAATCGTGTCTGGAATTTTTGTTGGATGGGCAATAGGGAATTTTCTATTGGATAGATGGGTTAACAATGGGATGGAGGACATTAATGATGAAGGTCAAAATCCTAGTGATTCTGGTAAAGACGGTGATATATAACTTGACATGAAATTTCTAAAACGTTTTTTTCTATTCGAAGCCCTAGATCTCAAAACAGCAAGAGAGGTAACCAGAATCTTTATTGAAAGTGGAGGTAAACAGAGACTCCAGAATATTTTCAAGGGAAAGGACCGAATCTATTATGATTTTACCCCGGATGTAGAAAAAAAGAGAGAATCAGAACTGGAGAAAAAAATAAAAAAAGAACTCGAGGATAAGGGATTCTCCATTTTAAGCTATTTGGAGGGAACGGCAAAAAAAGTTGGCGACGATAAAAACATATTCAAAATTCAGAGGCTTTTGACCAGATGGGGGCTAGATGATCTTAAATCACAAATGGATAGAGATCCTGAAAGATCTCTTTCAAAGCATTCATCTAAAAAAATCGTTATTTCAAGGCACGGGATTGATATTGGAGGTGCCTCAACAGGGAGATCCTGGACATCGTGCATGTCCATATACGGTAATGTTAATGGAACTTATATTGCTAGCATGATTGAAGCCGGAAGTTTAGTAGCATATTTAATTGATCCTGCTGATTTAAATATTAACAAGCCTCTGGCTAGAATAAAAATAAATCCATTCATTAGCCGGAAGGATCCGAGTAAATTTTTAATGTATCCGGATATAGCTACATATGGAAATTTTAAAGATGATTCTTTTATGAAATTTGTAGAAAATTGGTGTATGGAATTGAATAAGACTTTAAATCCGGATGAGGGGGATTATTTTCTGGACAAAAGATGTCATACTGATGGTAGATCACAAGTAACATTTGGTGATGTTAATTTAGCGGATGTTTCTAATTTACCAAAACCGGGAATGAATTATTATCGGACACACCTATCAAACGACTATTCTTTTGAAAATTTTTATGACATCATATTACAGAACGATTCATCCAAAGCTGTTACTGAGGATGATATAAAATCCATGATAGATATTATTAGAGGGAAGAATTTATTAAAACTGGTTATCTCCTATATTAATAAAGAAGACAATCAAAAAACAGCCGACATTTTTAGTAAGAAAATGAGATTAATGAACGGGTTTCTAAAGCTTCTGAAAGAGGACATATTTGAAATTAATGAAGAAAAATCTAGAATAATTGTTACGAAGATATTCAACGAGATTCCTCCTGAGGTACAAGAATTAATTATATCAAATAATCAAATGATACTAGCTAAAAACAAGGATTTTATCGATTGGATCAGAGAAAATATTTTCAAATTTAATCTGGTAGATCCTAAATTCGTAAGTGCAGAATAAAATAATAAATCAAGAATGCTAAAAAAATACTCACATTTTATATCAGAGTCTATTAAATACCTAGGAACCCAAGAACTTTTTGATTGGTTAAACGAAAGAAAGGACAAGGTTTTTATAGCTTTAGATACTGAAACGACTGGTTTGAGAGGCCCGTGGCAAGAGCAATTAACCCAAATAGCTGCAGTAGCATTCTCCTTTGATTTTGATAATTTAAAGTTTACCGAAATCGATCACCACAACGAAAAAATAAAATTAACTCCGGATATTCTTGCACAGAAAGACCAAGAAGGATCTAGGATAAAAGACGTTTTTAAATATACCAGGTATGGAGTAGGAAGAGGTAAGTTTGTTGAAGAACAGTCCGCACTGGACAATTTAGAATCCTTTGTCAATAAATTTGACGGAGCGGTCCTCTTGGTTCAGAATGCTCCTTTTGATCTACCGATGATTAACGTGAGAAAAAAATTGGGCGGATTAAGAAACGAGATTTTCGATACTAAAGATTTCTTTGCTTATTTTATGCTTCCAACTCTTCAAAAAATGGCAGAGACTGATCCGGAAGCTCAGCAAATACTTTCAGTTATCGGAACAACTTCTGGGGGTAAGCTACCAACATCATCACTACCTAAAGTAGCCAAAGGATTGGGTGTAGATCCTAATGAAGCACACGATGCCTTGTTCGATTGTAGATATATGGTAAATGTTTTAGAGAGAGGCCTGGAAATAGTAAGTTCCAATCCCGAAGTGGACAGAAAGGAATTCATCCGTCCTAGAATTTCCACCGACCGGTATATTAAGATGAAAAACAAGATGAATATCGGCAAGATGAGATGATTAAAGGATTTGAGCAGATACTAAAACAATTCACAGCCTCACAAAGGCTGATTGTGCTGGTTCTTCTGTTGATCTTTACTAGCGGAAGCATTTTAATATCCCAATACCTAAAGACTGATGATTGCAGACCTCTGATAGATGAGAATCTTAAAATGCACCAGGACTTTGCTAGAATCTCTGCAATGTTGAGGGGTCAAGCCTTAAAGGAAGAAAGGATTTCAAGAGACCCCGCCTCAGATTCTTCCTCTTCCTCCGGAATGATAGAAAAAGATTCTCCCGCAATGATTGATTCTATTCTGATAATTGCAGATTCACACAACTAATCGAAACATTTTATTTCTTTAGAAATTCCTCGTACATTTATCCCATAATTTTAAAATCTGGTATAATGAGGGAAAATTTAAAGTTCGCATTTAAAACCACCGGCTTAACTATGCTGGCCTGTGGAGCAGCAACAATTTTAACGTTCATCCAATTGATGATAGTAGGGGAAGATAATTCAAATTTCCTCATGTTGAACCCCATACTCGGGGGATATCTACACCTAAGTGTTCCGCATTTTGCTTCTAATATGTTTCTATTGTTCTTAGCTCTTTGTTCGGATATAAATCAAAAATACACTCCGAAGAAGATATTTTACATTACTTTAATAATAGAACTAATTTACTTACCATTTGAGCTCCTAGAGATCTCTCAAATCGCCATAGGCATATCAGGAACTTGTTATTTTTTAATTTCCAGATTCTTCTTTAGCTGGAGGGAAAAAGCTTGGCTAGGAGCTTCTATTGCGGTCGTATTGGCACTGATAGAGTTCAGCGGTTTCTTTTCTGCTCCGGGAGATGCAGCCCACGGGGTTCATCTTCTCGGAATCCTTTTGGGATTCCTTTCCCTGCCTAGAGAAAGTAGATCATCAACCCCCAAATTGTTACCCCAATAAAAAAAGCCTAGAAAAATCTAGGCTTTTTAATTTATTAAATTTGAGAGATTAATACTCTAACCACTCCAATACTAGATCACCGCCGTTACTGTTATCTATAGCTTCTGCTAGACTTTTTAGCCAGCCTCCTGCTGAGATCAGTGCATCGCCAGCTGATGAAACCCCAGATTTAATAACACTTTTAACTTCATCGCCAGCACTTTGGAATGCAGCATAAGCTTGATTTCCAATTGCATTTGCTCTTTTAGCAGCGTCGTTATATGCTGACTGGATTTTAGTTGTTAGTTCTTTACCTCCTGCTGCTATTTTAGATAATCCAGTTTTAACAACCTCACCTAACGTCTTAGCTCCTGCCCATGCTACTCCAAGTGTCCCTGCAAGTCCAACCAACATTACGCGGGTTGCTTCTCTATAAGCAGCACCTGCTTCTTTAGCTATCGAAGCACCAACTGCTGCTCCCCATGCGACTGCTGCTTCTGCTGATGATTTTAGAGCGATCCTAGCTTTTTCGTTAAACCCTGACCAAACTGCCAATGCAGCAGCTGCATCATTTTTAAGAGTCGCCCAAGCCTGAGCCCCTTTATCACCTACCCATTTTGCAATTTGTCCAAGTCCGTAAACAATATTTGAAGCAATAGACATTGCTCCTTTTCCTATTATACCACCGGCCGATATTGCAGCATTTACCATGCCCTTTGCAACTTCTATTGAGACTATGGTTGCACCAAGTGCTGTGTAAACAATTGCTTTACCTACTGCTGCAGGAACTGCTAATAGCCAAGAGAAATCGCTTCCAACAAGACCTGCTTTTTTCAAAGCTGCAAGCTGATTAGCTGCGTCAGATTTAGGAGTTACTACCACATAAGTTGTTCCATTGATAGTAATCATTTCAATCTTCTCGAACATGGAATATAATTTAGGATCTAAAGCTATGTTTTTGGACCCTGCCACGGCAGCTACTACTGCCTTACCAGCTTCTTTAAATTTATTAACCATCCTTTCTATCTCAGCTTTATCAGTAAGTCCTTTCTTAACTTTAAGCATTAGACCATAGGTTTGATTACCAACTATACCGTCAACAACAACACTAGGATCTTTAGCTTTTCTTGCCTGTTGAAACTTGATTACAGCATCTTTGGTTGCTTGATCGAAATTTCCGGAAGGTTCTAAGCCCAATAGTTTTTGAATGTCCTTTACTCTTTCGCTTTTTTCTCCCATCCTAGCGGGCTTAAGTGTACTAGGGGAAGCTTGTTCAACTAATGACTCGTTTGGTGTTTCTTCTGCGGGAGCTGCTTCTTTTTCTGCTTCTCCTTCTTTCTTTCCTAAATCTTTTAATAGGGATAGAATTTCCGTTGGCTGAATCTCAATACTACCATCGTCAGAAACGACTGCTGTTTCTGCATCATCCTTTGGAGGAGCAGCAGCTTCTTCTTCTGAAATTTCTCCACCATAATAAGACGAGGTCTCATCTTCAGGAAGATTTGCGGTGGATTCGTAAACTTTAGAGAACTCGTTAAAGTTCATGATTTTGTTTTGCATATCCGTTTGTTTTATTGTTTTTAGTTATATATCAAGAAATTAATTCAGATTTTTCAATTCCGACAAAGCAAGTTATCAATCCATTCAGGAAGAGCAGGTAAATCTGTTATCGAGGAACAAGAAAAAATAGATTTACCCCCCGGCAGATATCTTTTGCCACCCCACTCGGAAGGAGAGGTGAAGATCCTGCCTTTAAAAATAACATCTATGTAGATACCCCCAAAATTCTTGTGTAGAATATTGTTGCGTTTTTCCTCTGAGTGGAAAAACAAATGATATCCTCCGTTCCTACTTGTTTCCCAGACTAGATTGTCCAATCCTCCATTGGATCTAGCTAATAGATCAAATCTTTCAACAGTTTGGTTGACATTGTCAACATCTATTACAAAAAGAGGAGATTTTGTTATGTCTATAAAAAAGACTTTAGCATCAGCTGAGCTCACTGAACTCTTTACAAGTTTAAATTGATTGTTTTCCAGAAGAGGACTTCCAAATCCGATTGGCACCCCTAATTTTTTCCAATGATTTGGGATAGACAAATCCATATTATAGTAATCCTATTTCTGAGGCTTTCATAAGGGATCTAAGATTTTTAATGTCTATCTCTGGATTCTTTCCCATTTCTGCCAGTAATCTTTCAGCCAATGACTTTTTCATAGAACTTAACATTCTTACAATTGCTGCAGGTCTATCCTGTAATTGTGAAGAAAAAACCGATGCTATTTTTTCAACGTAGCTGGACCCTTGACCCGCACTGACATTCACATCCACCCAAGCTTCTACTCCATTAGCATGTGTCAATTCATCAGTTTCAAATTCCTCTTTGGTGGGCATTCTACCATATGTACCAATGTCTGTTGATGATTCCTCCCATTTAAATCTTAAATCATCACCAAATAAAAGATAAACGGATCCCCAAAGATTCGATCCCATGTATTGATCTATCCATGCATTGATAGTTTTCTCCCTCCAGGCAACAACTTCATCTTCGTCGTAGTCGTAGTCATAATCTTCGTCCCATACTCCTCCTGTCTGTTTGGCTAGAATCTCCTTCTCTTTTTCCCTGTTCACGTCATCTTCTGAAATAATATAGCGATCTGTGCTGAATCCGCAAGGACCATCGTCTATCAGGTGTTCTTCTGGAAAATCGTTCGAAACATTCCAGTAAACACTTCCATAGGTCTCATCGCAAGTGGTGTAAATAAAAATGAGTTCTTTTTGACCCTCTTTAGATTCGTTGAGCTCTTTAAATCTTTTCAGAAATTTCATCAATGATGTATAATATTTCTTTTATATATCCACAGACAAAACGAGCCCAGAGCATTTTTTTCTTCACTCCATTTTGTTTAAATTTGTTTAAATATTAAGAATATGGACTTGACAAACGAAATGACAAACTTTAATAAGGTCAAAGATATAGTACTAGGTAAGCTCGTCACTGAGGGCCTATTAGAACAATCAGATGCTGATGAATTTGCAGAAAGATGTCAGGTTCTGGTCTACAGGGGAAAATGGTTCAATAAATGGTTTGAGCGTAATATGAAAAGAGAAGGACAGGATGCGGAGGGGTACTATATTAGAATTATAGAGCTCAAGGAAAGAGAAGATGATGTGGATAGACTACTGAGAAGAACCACAGGAAACTATGACGATTGATCGATATATAGAATAAAAAAAGTATATCATGAAATACATTAAACTTTTTGAAGGATGGGACGAGCAAGAAATGGACTCAGAAATGAATCCAGAAATGGAAGCTCCGGTAGGAATGGATTCAATGGAAGATCCTATGGAAACTCCCGAAGATATGGATCAAGAAGCAGCACCAGAAATGTCTATGGGTAACTCATACCCTGAAATCAAATCTTTCTTAGATAACCTGATCGATAAAAATGAATCCGGGGAAATCTCTAGTGAGGAAGCATTCGATGCAATTCAGAAGGAACTTTAATCCCTCGAAAAGATAAAAAAATTAAGGCTTAGATTTCTCTAAGCCTTTTTTGTGGGATTTAGTTGTGGTTTATAAATAGAGGATCTGGCTGTGGTGAATTGCTTTCGAGTTCTTCTTTTTTTCTGTTCATATATTCAATAGCAGCTTTCCCCATATGGTCCATCACATCAAATCCACTTTCTAAATTCCGTCTCTGAGGTTCAAATCCGTTGAGTTGATTAAAGGAATCTAGCTTCTTAGCAATTAAATCCAGATATTCTTGATTTGGCTTCATACATTTATTTATCGCACCGATGGAACATTTTTCTTTGCAGTAAATTAACTTTAAATTTATGTTATTAAAAAAACACAAACATGAAAGCAAAATTCACGATGACCTGCTCTGCGGGAACCTACGAAGCGGATACATTCTTTTCACTGGTGATCGAAGTTCTTAAACACCGTTTTTGGCATTTACGCAAACATGGGAAGTGGATGGATTGAGTAAATCTAGCAGGGAAGAATAACATAAATGTCTTGAGGAACTCCGGGAGTGTGAGTTCCCATCCTGACATACTTATAAAAGACTGGAGAAATCTTTTCATGTAAAATGTATCTAGCGGAAGAATCCGAAATCTCTATGCTAGTTGGAGTATCCCTTAGATGCTGAACAAGTGCAACTCCTGCTCGAAGATTGACTAATTGATTTCTATCTACTTGAGTGGACATCCTAAAACTTGTATTTTGAATTTGCGTCTCCCCTTCGATATTTCAGCTCACCTTCAACATAAGCCTCATAAAGAACTTTCTTTGCTGTGTTCGCTTTGAAAACTTTCTGAACGTACTTAAAAGGAATTTTCACCCTTTCACAGGGCTTTGATTTTAGTTTGGAATTACCCCCGTCTTGAATTTCAAAAACTAGTTCAACCTGATATCCACCTGGCTGATGAGAAAGGGGATTGGTTTGATATTCTTCTCTAATTTCAAATATGTCTGCCTCCTGCATAAAAAAAATCTTTCGTACTATTTTGTACAGCTAAATCGCAGGAGAGTTTCGACGAGACAGTTTAAAATAATCCGAAGTCGACACCTTTTGTTACGCTCTTGAGAATGTTTGTGGAAATTCCTCTTTCTTCTAGAACTTTGAGCACCTCTTCTTTTAATTTCTGTGGCATACTAGCAAGGATCTTGGAAATTTCAATGATGTCTTCCTCCATTAAGGACTCAAATTTATCTGCAACAACCTCTGGTGTCATAAAAGGTGCTGTGACAATCAAAGCTGTAGCTTTTTGTGGATCAGATTTCCAATTTAGATTTCCCCCGTTTAGAACTTCTATACCTCCTTTTATATTCCACTGATCTTTCCGAAGATAAAATTCGGAGGTGGAAAACATTCCACCTATTTCGAGAGGTGCCCCTTCGAGTGAATCTAAAGGATTCCCTGCGCAGGAAAAACTCCCTGTTACTATTTTGGGAGCACCTATTAAGTTTCTGAGATTGTTTTGGTTACAGTAAAAGCTATTAACTTCTTGAGGAGATCCTACCAAAGATTTGAGTTGATTAGAATTACAACTAAAATCCCCTCCTACCTTTCTTGGGCATCCGTCTAGGGATTTAAGACCTATATCATCACAACTAAAATACCCTCCAACCTCACCAAATTTAACTCCTCTAAAACCCAAAGAATTATTTTTGGCACATTTGAAATCTCCTTGAATATTTATTTCCCCGGTACTGATATCCAGTGCCCATGTATTGCTGGAGCATTTGTCTAACCATTTTACTATAGAGTTAGTCAATCCGTGTTGTTTATAAATCTCGTGCATTGGATCCACCACGCCGGTTCTTTTCATTACTGCCTCCTTCAATTTGGGAATTTTTGAGAGTGCTTTTAACAGTGAGGGATCTTGCTTTATAAGGTCATCCAATTCTTGATCTGGTACCAAATTAATTTTACTACCGAATCTTTCAATTAAATAATCTAAAAGATAAGGCATAGGATCTGAGGCGTTAGTGCGAAATAAATATCCCTGCTCAGAAGATCTAACATATCCAGAAGTTGTGAGTCTAATGTCTTTCTGTCCAGAATAAGGGCTTCTAACTGTAACTGTTCCGTTTCTGGGACTGATCGATACTATTTGAAACCCCATAGCTTTCAGTAACTTCCATTTAGGAAGATCCTGCCAATCATCTCTAAAATTTGAAGACTCAGAAAGCCAATTTGAAAACGAAAGAATTCTGTGCATAAGTTAAACAATTTCCATTTATATATCCTACTCAAACCTTGCCAATATAGCATTTTTAATTTTCAAATATTCCTCTTAAATTAGCATTAACTTAAACTTAAAACTTATAAACTCATGCAAATTAACTATGACACACCAAGGCTAGTTTCGAAAACAGTTGATTTCGATGGTCAAACTCCGGATGGGAAATTTTTTACTATCACTGCCAATTGGAATGATTGGGATGATTGGAACGCAACCTCTGCAGAGATATCATGGAGGGATAGGCAAGGCACAGAAGAGGAGGTAGAGGAGATTCTCATTGCTTTCCACCATCATATGAACGGATAATACGATGAGAGGGCAAATGATAGAGCTCATGTCACAGATTCGCAATCTCAAGGATCTGTTAGCTCATTCCATTCGAATTAACGAGAAAGATATCTCTCGTAGAATCAGGGATGAGATAGGAAAAAGAGAACAGGAACTTCGTATAGTAAAGGTGAGAATGGAACGCGAAGAAGGCGGGAAGAATTTGGATATATAAAAAAATAAACATCCTTATGAATCACATTAAGATATTCGAAAATTTTGAAGAGCTACAAGAAGCAGTAGTACCCCGAATTTCATTGGAGGAATGGGAGTCTGAGGTGAATAAAGCAGTTCAGATGCAAGCAGAAGATCCAGTGTCAGGAGCTTTACATCTGAAGAAAATCATGATGCTTCATCCAGAAATCAAATCAGATGCAAATTATCTGAAAAAGCTCAAGGTATTCGGAACTAATCTTGGAACGATGTCTGACGATCTGAAGGATGCACTGAAAAAAGCCGCTGCTGAAATGGATATACAATTCTCTAAAGAGAGGGAGAGGGCAGAAAAATTGGCAGCAAAGGCAAGAGAGAAAGATGAATTTGAGAGGAGAAGAAAAGAAGCTATCGAGAGGGAGGAGAAATATAATCAAGAGAGTTCAGAGATTAAGGCAAAATATTTGGAGATTCTCTATAAAGTTAAATCTGGAGAAATGAGTCCAGAGGATGGTTTGGAAGCCATGCTGGATATCAGATAAAATAATCACCTTATAAAAAATAGGCTTAGATTTCTCTAAGCCTTTTTTGTGGACATAGAGTTAGATTTTTAGACCCAAGAAATCTCATAATCGTTCATGAGTTCTTCTACAGCACTTGTGTTGATTATGTGTTCGTTATATTCGTCATCGTCTTCGTCATACTCAGCTTCCGATCCTCCGCAAGATTCTTCATAATCTTGGATTACCATATCAATCATTTCCCTTCTTAGAGTGTCCGCAAAATGATCAAGGTCGTTTGATTCTTCCGCCAATTTGATAATAAAAGGTTCATTGAACACTTTATCGATTCCTTCAGAATATCCATGTCCTGATTCAGTAGTGGATTCGATTTTAAATTTACCTTTTAAGATGCTAGGTAAAACGTAATCCTCCAGATCAAAATCAAACAATTCCCTAGCAACAGAAGCAACCTTATTTTCAATCCCCGGAACTTCAACCTCTACCAGTATGATATGTTCTTCTAGAGCCCAATAGCCACTAAAGTCATCACAATTCCATGGATTGCATGAAGGAATAACAATTTTACAGACCGGAGTCTTGTCAGTTGAAAAAGCTTCAAATATTTTTAGATGTTTCACGTGATTCTATCTTTTACCTTCCTGAACAACTTTCAATCCGTTGTTACGATCTATATACATCCACTCACATGAGAGCAATCCAAATTGATCGAAATGATCTAGTACCTCATCTGCAGAGAATTGTGAACATGAATAAATGTCAAATTGAAAGAAGGCAGGATCTGCTTTGTCCCAGACATGAATAGCTGCATGTGAAGTAGCTAGTGTGACGGTTCCTGTGATGCCTTCATTGCCTGGTTCGTCCACATAAACTGATGTGGGTCCAGCCACAACTACCATACGAACTTTCTGAACTAGTTCCGATAGCCATTGATTTAAAACCGCTTCTTCTTTGGGCGGATTTTGTAAGTGTCCTCTAACTAAGAGATGTAAGTGATTTGGGGTGAATCCTTGTTGGGTCATTTGTTTTTCCCTATATATAATTGTCCGATTGGGATTAGAATAATCCTAGATCGTCGGCTTTTAATATGGCTTTAAATGTTGTGGGACCCATCCCAGCTTTTTTAGAAACCTCATCTCTGAATTCTTCCGGGATTTCTTCTAGCATTTTGGGATCTTGTCTGACTGCCTCGACCATAACATCCAGAGTGATAAGAGGTTCTATCATCTTTCTGGCCTCCTTCTCATCCGCAGTTTCTAGAAAAATAATGTATTCATCATCTTCCTCCGAACCGTTGTATACCTTTACCCAAGCTTTTGGATTCCAGTTTATAGTGAATTCGTTGCAACTAAAGTCTGCAAATTTCTTCCGACCTCCACCTAACTTGCCTTCGATTTTTTTCGGAGCTCCTTCTAGTGACATAATAGGATTAGAAGTACAGTGGAATGTCCCTCCTACCTCAACAGGACCCCCCTCGAGTGTGTGTAAAAAGTTATGTCTACAATCGAAGCTTCCCCCGACAATTTGGGGAGATCCTTGCAGTGTGGTGAGCCGATTTCCTTTGCAATTAAAATCTCCAGTGACCCTACCAAAAGATACAGGAAGAGATTTTGGTGTATGTGTGATTGTGGACTTATCCGTTTTTCTTCGTGCCTCTATGTATGCTCTTTGCTCATCATATTCGTAATGCCTACTATCAGATCCATAAAACTTCAGGGATCTTCCTGTGTCCAGATTAACGTTACCATCCACATCAACCAAACCAGTTTGAGGGTTAAAAGTCCATTTGCCCTCAACCGCCTTGTCTAAAATGGCAATTTGCTCCTCTGTGAGAGAACCTGCAGATTCGAATAGAGAAAAACTTCTTACATATTTCATGAATTATATATCAGTCCGAAATATGGTGAACATTTTAAATTGCCATAAATTTCCCGTACATTTACTTCAAATCTCAGAAAACATGAAAAAATTCTCGATCTCAGAGTCATTCATTATCATTTCGTGCATTATTTGCATCTTTGTGAGTGAATGGATCTATCTTGTACAGGGAAATCCCATGAAGGCAATCTTTATCGGTCTGTGGCCTCCCACTATTCTTGGTCTCCTTAATTTCTTTAACTCCAAAAGACAGTAAATGGAAAATTTAGACATCTATCTGCTGACAGCGGTGATCTCCACCCTGTTTGCTGTGTTTATTGGACTCACCTATCGGGAGCTGAGAGAAGTGGATCGCAATCCCAATCGCATGTTAAAAGACGGCGGACCCAGAGTGGCTCTGTTCCGGATCATGGCTCGACTATTTGAGGACGACACCCTACCCAAGCAGGAGAAAAAGAGGATTTATAAAGCCATGTACCGCACTATGGCTGACATGGAAAGTGACGGTGTGAGGTTTCCAGAAGAAATTCGGGAGGAGCTTCAGTTAGCTCGGGAGGAACTTAATTGCGAGTACAGCGGTTTGCCTTCCCCTAAAGCTTATGAACAACCTAAGAAGTCATAATGCCAATCCAATTTAGCGACCACCCAACATTTACTCCGAGTTACACTCCGGTGGAAATGTTCTCAATGGGGATCTTTGGTGGCACTTATTTTCAGATTGAAACACAACTCCCAGAAAAGTTCATCCTGGAGATGGGAGAGTTACTACCACAGAACACAGGAGGAATTCCAGATGCCACCCGCAATCACTATGGACTTCTCAGTGGTTCTTCTTTAGAGTGGTGGCTAGAGAAAGGCCTGATTCATCCTGACGATCCTAACGGCTGGGTGGAATGGTACGTCAAATTCTTCTATGGACGTCGCCACGAGGATGATGATAGACAGATCTCTAGATGGACTAGCTTCGTTGCTAGGCATGGAGGCATGATGAGAAATTATCTTAGTCAAGGTAAAGATTCTCCTAAGACAAGACAGAACTTACTTCAGTGGGCATCTCAAGTAGCATGAAAACAATTTCTATTGCTAGCGGATATTTCAATCCCGTGCATAAAGGTCACCTCGAGCTCTTTGAAAGAGCCAAACAAATTTCAGACATCCTAATAGTCATAGTCAATAATGACAGGCAAAGAGAACTCAAAGGCTCCAAAGCATTTCAAGTCGAGGAGGAAAGACTTCTTCTCATCTCAGCTCTGAGAGTGGTGGATCACGCAGAGCTTTCCATTGACCAGGATCGAAGTGTGAAGGAAAGTCTAGCAATGGTACATCACAAATATCAAGAGGTGTACGGCAAGGACTCCCGCTTTCTCTTTGTGAACGGAGGAGACCAGTTCTCTCATGCCATAGCAGAGAGGGAAGTCTGTCTCTCGCTGGGAATAGAACTGGTAGACAGCATGGGAGAAAAGATTCAATCTTCTTCCTTCTTGCTTCGGAATATATAACGGAATGAAACACCTTAAACTTTTTGAACATTTCCCAGCAGACAGACCAGAGGACGTCGAAGACGATGATGAGATCCATAGGGTTTTTATCGTTGGTGGAAGAGATGAGTATGGCAATGACATTATGATTCTCATTGAGGGCAGAGAAGACAACGAGGATCTACCCCCAGCAGAGCTTGATGCCTTTGTGGATCATTTGATGAATAACATCCCACCAGACTTCGACATGGAGACTGTTGAGGGCATGATGAATCTCATCGATGCCATTCAAGACGATTTGGAATACATTCAAGATAATGGATACACGGTCAAATACTCTTGGAAAGAATGGGAGAACATGGATCTGATTGATTTAAGAAAACTCGTTGACCATGCACTCGATAAGGGCAATAAAGAGCAGTTCGATCGTCTAGTTAAAAGGATGAAATAGTAAAGATTGCCCAGACAGACCTTCGAAACTTTTTTCCGAAACATTTTTTAATCACTGGGGCTTTTCATACATTAGCCTTATGAAAAGATCGACGAGAACCACCATTCTTGCCCTTTGCGTGCTGGGAATTTGCTCCTGCTCCAAAGAGGAAATTGAACCACAAATTCCTGTACCCCAACCTCAGCTGTTACGTCGGAGCACAGAATCCTTTGACTTTCCTGGCTACCGAGTGGATCCCTCCCGTAAAACAGATCGGGAATATTGGTCACATGTCCCAATCCTCACTGATATCATCACATATCGATTCAATCGCAACATTGATTCCCTCAATCCCGATTGGAATGGCTTTACCACCCAACAGATAGCAGGAGACTTTAATCTTGATGGTTGGATGGACGTGTTCAATCCTGGTGCAGGCAGATACAACGGCAAAGTGGTGGATTACTTCTCTTGGTGGATCTGGAACCCACAGACTCGAACCTTCGATACCTGGAATCTCTTCACCAATGTGAAGGGCAGACACTTTGGGCAGAACCAATATAAATCCATTCCGGTCTTCCTCAATGATGATGCCTACATGGACATAGTGCTGTTTGACACGTACGATGAGGCTCGCCCTCTAGTGAGCTATGAACCCTTAAGGATAATTCTGAGCGATGGTAAAGGGGGTTATGAGCTGAAAGACATTCCTCTCGGCTTTGGAAAATACCTACACAGTGGGGATATTGGAGACATTGACAACGACTCCATAGACGACATAGTGCTTTGCACCGGGGAGGAAGTCATCATCGGCAAGGGCACAAAGCAGTTTCCCTATTTTCAGGAGTGGCAAAGGCTCAAATCATCTTTAGTGTCCCGCAACTGTTACTACGCCAGTATCAAAGACATAGATCAAAACGGATTAAAGGATCTGGTCCTGGGATGCAACGGAGATAGCGGCAACGAAAATAGAATTCTCTTTCAAGACACCAAGGGGGAATTCTCCAGAGTCACATTGCTGCCTCGCAACAATGGACTCAATCTGGATTATCTATATGAGGACTTAAACGGAGATGGAAAGACTGACATTATCGGACTGACTAATTTCTTTTATAACTCTTGGGCGTTCACCCTTTATGAGCAGACGCCAGAAGGATTTCAAATCAACCCTCAAAGGGTTCAATACACTGGAGGGGAAAGGCTCTACTGGAAGTCCAGATTTGTGTTTCAAGATTTCAATGGGGATGGACGTCGAGACATTTCCTATATTGACGCTCATAACTTTTATCACACACTCAAAAACAAGACGGTGTTTATTAGAGAGGGAGAAGGATTTGTGGAGAGAGACATTTATTCTCTAGATCCCTTTCTGAGACAGATCAGAAAGAATTAGTACCTGGTACCATACGTGCCCATTTCTGTGGCAAAAGGAATGAGCTTACGGAAAAGAGTGCGGGTTTCATACTGAAGATCATTCAGATCTAATGCCTTACCTTTCCAGAGAATCTCTGGGGTTCCGGAATCAACAGTTAAGCTTCTATCTCCAAGCCAAGCTACCATGACACCAGGTTTAATCTCTTTCACATTGCTCACCATGCCATAGCTAGAGCCCATGTTCAGATAACGATGGATTGTTTCCAGTGACTTTCTATCTTCAGAGTTTTCAATTCCAACTAATTCCTTGGCTCCTTTTAAAGCCTTTTGGAAAATGTTAGGCTCCTTTCTCATGGGTCCTTCTTGAAAGTTCTCATAAATCTGAATGTGCTTCATGGCGATTTTTTCTTTTATATATTCAAGAGAGAACCTTAATATATAAGAAATGATAAAACTCCTCACCCTTCTCTGCCTCTTTTTTGGTCTCAGTTTGGCTTCAACCGCTCAGATCTCCCAACCTGATACAACACTATTATCAGATAAAGAATTATTTGATGAGAGCGACGATTGGAATGATCTGGGCATTCTATATTCCTATGTGGATTTTTCAAAGGACGTTCTATCCTCGTCAAATTTATCCATTGGCATTATAGGTAGACAGATATCCACCACTCTAAATCTAGGATACAATAAATCTTCCCTAAATGGTAAATGGAGTCATGCATTTTCGGCTTCTATAAATCCTGTCTGGAAATACTATGGTGTTGGTTATGGCTTAAGTAAAAACACAGAGAGAAGAACCACAACCCTCCAAACATTCTATTCAACAGATTTCGCGTTTCAAAAAGACGTTAACATTTCCTTTGTGGATGTGATTCGAACTAAAAAATGGGGAACTTTTGGATATAGTTTAACTGCATCTAAAACATTTTGGAATTCATACCAAGGAGAATGGGAGGGGGAATATACCACGGATGCTAACGGGGATTTCTTAGATTTAATCTATCCCACAGTTCCAGCATCAAATGAGCTCACTTTAAGAGGCATGGTGATGTATACGTATACCATCAAAACAAAAGTGGTGAATATCTCCCCACAAATATTTGCGATGAGCGATGCATACAAAAAATATAAAGATGGAATAGATTACAATTTTGGATATGTGAAAAATTTTAACCTAGACCTGTATTATGGAACATCTCTGGATTGGAAGATAACCAGAAGATTTGTGCTAAATACCAATATTAGATATAACACGACCTGGGATCGATTGGTGGAATCGGCAGGATACACAAAAGCAAACCCGATCATGTTTATGATAGGCACGAACTTTCAATTCTAAGCCCTGATTGAATATTATAAAGATCTTAAAAAGGCTTAGACACACTCTAAGCTTTTTTTGTGAGAATATATAAGGGCATGAGACACATTAAATTGTACGAGGCATTTCAAGAGGAGGAGCAAGAGGTATTTCCCAGTAAAGGGAAAGCCTATCATGTGACACCTGATGTCTACATTAATCTCATCAAGAAGGAAGGTCTAACTCCTCGCACAGAGAGTAAACTCTCAGAGCACCCGGAGAGGATCTACTTCTACCTAAATCCGGAAAGCAGTTTTAAATACTTGGCAAGCTCTTTATGGGGTGCAAGCAAGTATAAAGATCAGGTAAAGAAGTATTATGTTCTAGAGGTGGATCTTACCCAGCTGCCGGATCATCATTTCTATGCTGACCCACATAGCATGATTAGCTATATTGCTGTCTACACTAAACAGCCAATACCCCCATCTGCGATTAAGGTCATTCAAACCATCCCGGTAGAAGACTTACCAGATACAAGCGCCAGCACAGATTATGAACCCGCAGTAGAACCACCAGATCCAAAGGAATATGAAGTGTCTAATGATTTCTGGGACAGGATACTAGCAGAACTTCCCCCAGACAAGGAAAAAATAGATCTAAAAGATATAGAAGATCTAAAGGCTAGACTTAACAAAAATTAGAAAGATAATGAGACACATCCTGCTATATGAGAACTTCAGGGATCCTTTAAGAGGAGCCAGGGATCTCTTTGGACTCACCTCCTCCTTCACTAAAAGGATAAATCCCGCTTCCGATAGAATTATAGAATTTACCGGACCTGTAGAGTCTGAGGGTGAAGCAAGAAAGATTGCAGATCAGGTGTTAAAAGCGGGCGGAGAAATCCAAGCAGCATTAGCTCCCATAGGATGGCAAGCCAAGGAAGTTCAATCCGGCTTCGGATCCTGGGGTGATCCTATAAACAAGACATCACCTCAATTTATCCTGATGCAGAAAAATCATTACTTGACCCAAGAGAGAGAAATCGGCCAATACTCTAACCTTCAGGAGGCAATTCCTGATTTCTTAGATTGGTTTAAAATCGAGATGGAGGAGTATGGCACACCGAAAAAATATTTTTCGGAATGGAACCCGGAGGTAGAGGACATCAATTCGTGGGATGAATTTTTTTCACGATCGCCAGGAATAGACGAGACCACATTCTATCTAGAAGATTTCGATCCTGCTAGAGGTGCTAGAATTTATTCGGAAGTGGATCTTTTAGAGATTGTACACAGAAGAGACCCTAGCTATTTAGAGGGATTCCTCCATTTTTCCTAAATAAAATAGAGTGAGACTTCCTTGTTAGAAGAAAACTTGAATGGCTTTTCTGCCAATTTGTCTCTGTGCACTTTCTCCGTCTCCAAACAAGATCAGCCTTTTCTGAGGGATGCTGGACAAAAGATCCTCAGGGATGAATAAGTAATCCCGATAGTAAAGCCAAACGATAATGGGTTGGTCAGAAGAGAGGATCAGACTTTTAAATTCTTCTGAATCACTTATCTCCAGAATGTTCTGGGGGTCAACACCCCCAAAGGAAAAATCCAAATCACTAACAAAGTAATAGTCGGCATTGGGATATCTGGAGACTAATGTCTGTAAATCCTCAAGAGAGTAACGATCAGGAAAATGTGAGCTAAAATCAAAGTCCTCAAAGCCCTCAAATAGTCGAAGGTGTTTCATGTCCTTATATATTAAAGTTTCCCCCGTATCCCAAAGGACCTCCTAATCGAGGTCCTTTTTTATTGGATATTTTCTGGATCGAATTTAGCTTCGATTTCTTCACGCATCTCTTTACGAGGATCTTGTAGATAATCCCAGAAGTCACGTTGCATTCTACCAGCAGCTTTCTCTATAAAATAGTGTTTAATTACACCTATTAAAAGACCTTGACCAAGTTTCTCATCACCATGAGCTGCATACTGGGTAGCCCCTGGATCAGCTCCAGATAAAAAGTGTCTTAGGGTTTCAGCTTCTCTCAGATTAAGACCTTCTATAGGCACGATAGAGTTTTTAGACACAATATGATAGCCATAACTACTTCCCTGTCCTAACCTTTCACTTGGATTAAGAGCATAGTTTGGATTATTTTCAAAGTTCCTTTCTCCATTTTCCTGAAAGTAAGCAGTAAAGTTGTAACTCTCTTTAGTTTCAGGCTTATTGATGTATATTTTTTCTGGACGATCAGAAATTGGAGCAAACTCAAGAACTAAATTGTTTAAAGATACAATAGGGATCTTCATATCCATTTCAACGATCTTAGCTACTTTTTCACGTTGTTTAATAGGAAGGGTTGGATCTTGTAGCTGCTGTTTTTTAGTATCTAAATAGTTCTGGACAGCAGGGATGTACATTTCAAACCTTTTAGATTGAGCATCTAATAACTCCTGTGCTTTAGCAAGCATATCTAAACTAGACTGTATAACAGAAGATGATACATCTCCTTGATCCATTCCGTTTTGGAACTCTTCAAATAATTTAACGTGTTTCATAGCTTTATATATTCATCCTAGCTCTCTTAGTCAATCCCAGCTCAAGCCCCCCAACCTCCGCTCCAGCGCAAGCCGCGAACACCCCAGACATTTTTAGTTCCCAAGAAATCCCCGTACATTAGCAGGATTAAACATCCAGCCCATGCGCCGACTCTTCTTCCACCTTCTAAAGAGATACATCCGTACTGAACGGGATCGCTTAGTCATTCTCAGGGAACTCTTCAATGGAGTGCAACAAGACTACTATGAGCAGACCATGCCTGGCAACATCCACAACTTCACTGTGGAGACACTCATAGCCAATCCCTGGGTGAGAAGAGCAGTACTCTCCCAAGACCGAGGCACCATGCAGATCATCAAGAACACCCTCACCCACTCAGTAGAGGAAGCTTACAAAGAGATCTTAGAAGGAGAAGGCATCCCACCCATAGAACTCAAAGTCCTCTGGCATAGAGTGGAGAAGAGGAAGGGCAAGAATAGATCCCAGTCCCACTAGACAGGGAAGAAGCCAAACCCCAGCAGTGGGGTCATACCTAGGACCCCTTCATGGGGTCTTTTAGTTCTCTCGTATCCCTCATTTAGGATCCATTTAAGCCGCCTCGTGATCTCGCCCCGTGTAGAGATCTTGTTCGCCCCGGAAGTCTTGCTAATTGCCCCGTATTGAGGCAGGAACCGGGGCAGATAGTGATATACCTTAGAGTATCTGTGTATTACCCCGGATAGTGAGGAGGGAAGTGTGGAGAAGTGGTAAGAAGTGGGGAAAAGTGTCAAAAAACCCCTGTACGCCTAGGAAATCCCCAAATCCCTATCCTTAAGAGAGCAGTAGAGGATACCCGTGGGAAGACCTTAGAAAAGGACCCTAAAGTGCTCTCCACTAACCCCCTCCTCTGCGTGTGTTTTGGAGTGGGGGGTCTCCGGGGGGACCTCATCCCCCTTGATATCCATGCCTTCCCAGAATTCTTGGGGAATTTCCCCAGCCAATCCTAGAAGTTTCTCTGCAGAGGCGCCGCGAATTTTTTCCACTATACTCCCAGTCCATTGGGAGATTTGCGGAATTTTTTCCAAGATAACCCCGGTTTTTGGGAAATTTTTTCCAGTAAGATAGGGGAAAGTTTTGCTTATACCTCGGCAGAGGCGCCCCGGACTTTCATGAAAAAATCCTCAAAGTGCAAAGTGTCTGCAGAGGCGCCCCGAGACCATAAGTGCACCACCCCTCTAGGATTGCCCTTAGAGAATCTTGGAGTGGGGCTGAGGAGAGGGGTTAAGATTCCCTATGCTAGCCAAGCTGGCCGGGGGGACTAAGACCCCCACCCCCCATTTCAGTGGCGACTGGGGATTTCAACTAGAATTCCTGAGAGGCAAAAAATTAAAGTTTCCTCGGCGAGGCGCCCCTGCAAGTGGTCCGCCAAGAAAAGTTTCAGGGTCGGGGAGGTCTTGGAATTACCCCTCCAAAAAAGTTTCGGAACCGGGGACTATCCTGGAATCCTCCCCGGCAACCCTGATACTGTTGGAGAATTCCTCTGAGGCGCCCCTGCACTGGCTGGAAGTTTAGGTTCCAGGGATTTCTTAGAATCCTCCCCGAAAAGCATGCAGATTTCCCATCTAGTGGGCTAGCTGTGAAATCTGCATGGGCGCCCCTGCAAACCTGGCGCCAGCCTCCTCCTGAGATTTGGGTGGAGACATTTTTTTGGATAGGGGAGAAGGCTTAGATTTGCCTTATGAACACACAAGAGATCCTAGACCAAATAGCAGAACTCGAACGGAAGATAGCTTTAGCCAAAGAGGACAAGAGTGTATGGACTAACTTCTGGGCTGGGAGCACCTATAATCACGGACCTTATTTAAGAAGACTCTTCATTCAAAGAAGCAAAGCCAAGATCAAGAGATTACGGGCTAAGCTTTGAAACATTTTTTTCTTCCGAGGAATTTGATTAAATTTGCCTTATCATTAAAACACACACGATATGTTAGGAGAACCATTTTACGAGAATTGTTGGGCACAGGTAATTAAAGCCATTCCCCACTATGTCCCAGAGATCAGCCAGAACGGAGCAGTCTGGGTGGTAAGCGAGTTTGAAGACACCCACGGTCCAGATGCCTTGGTGGCTATGGCCGGCTTTATTAGATATGCCATGGACAACTCTTTAGAGAGTGACATAATTAAGATCACGCTTGTCCACGACCTCGCAGGCCGCAATGATAAACTCATGCTACCCCGCACGAGTGATTATGCACAATATGCAAAAGAGATAGTATGAGTTACGAAATAGGTAAAATCAAGATCAGTGACACCTTTGAGGCGCTAGGTAAGAAGGTGCTGTATGTGCATACCTTTCTACCCAAGAAGCCTTCTGGTCTAGATTATGTTGGGGAGAACGTGCCCTTCTCCGCTTTCCATCAAGCAGAGGACTGGCTCAAGCAGCTAGGGTACATCACAGGGAGCATGGAAATGCACCACCCCATTGGGTTTGGTCCAGCTAGCTATTGGGACTACATTTCCAAATGGACCAGGATGAACAGTGTGGAGCGTAGACAACTACACGGGGTGATTCTCTCTAATGACTTCCGAGGAGGTGAGGTACGAGTGATCTTCTGTGAGAGCCCGCTCAAGAGCCTGGTGAAGGTAGTTCAGTTCAAAAATGTGGATCTAAAAAAGAAGAGTGTTTAAACAAAATGAAAAAAGTTTAAACAAAACAAAACTTTTTTGTTACTTATCAATTATTATGATTAAATTTGCGAAATAATATATTCACGCAATGATTTTATCTTTCACTAAAATTTAAAGGTTATGACACCAAGTGAACTCAGAAACAGATTAATGAAACACGGACGCCGTCCGCTCGGTAAACTGATTCAGTTCCCAACCAAACAGGAAGGCAAAATTCTTTTTGCTGATGTTAAGAATGACAGAGCTTATTCTTATTTTCTTGTGGACATGCTTACCAAAAGTATCAGAGAAGGTCACATCTACGAGCGATACCGTAAAAAGGTCTTCGGAGCATTTGATGTTCCAGCGATTCCGGTTGAGGAAGAGTGCTAAAAGATTTGCCATCTTAAAAATTAAATACAGGGAAATGCGAAGGATCACTTCGCATTTTTTCTTGTGGGGAGGTTTTCATAAATTTACCCTATCATTAAAAACACGACAATGACTAGAGAAATTTACACCTTTCAAGCCAAGTATGACTCCTATCAGGTTTACTTGAAGTTTGACACGTACCGTAATAACGGTCGTACATCCATTGAATTACGAGAAGCTGAAACCCATGCACCAGTCATGGTAGCCACAGTTAACCTCCCGGAATATACCATGCTTAACCCTGGACAGGTCTTAATTAAGAACTACTCTGAGAATGAAGGAGTGCTAGAGTTCTTGATTGAGAATGGGATAGTTAGCAAACCCAGATCCTGGGTATCTACTGGCTACGTGACCGTAGCTCTTTGTGACTTACTTAAAACCCATTAATATGTACATGATATTTAACTTGGATCCTGATGGAGATTGCTACAGTCTCCACTCCAAATTGGAAGATGCTCAATATGTGTTTCGCCAGAAAGAGGAAGCCTTTCGCGAAGCAGTGAATAACAATCCCTCCTCAGTGGGCTGGGAAGACTTTAAGACCTTGCTTTGCCAAATCACTAACTTTAGTGACTTTGGGTTTGGCACTCAAGGCGACGTATATGGTATGGAAATTATTGATTCACTTAACTGGGACGACGAGATATGACAATCACCGAAGCACTAAATGATCTGACCAAGGCTGGCGCAGACATCACACAGACAGGAGAAAACACTTTCCTGGTTAGAGATAACGGATTCCACGGATTCTTGGAAGAGGAAGATCCTTTTGAAGTTGATGGAGAAGATCTGTTGGAGATGTGGGAGCAATACGTAAACGACAAGAATTAGATATGACCCTCACAGAATACTTAGCACAGCAAAATCCAGTTCGCATGCCGCATGTGACCTTGCAATCCCATGAGTATGTCAGAGGACATTTCTTTGGAGCTCCAGGTAGGAGAATAGCTGAAGTGTTCATTCATGAGATAGGATATTCTTATTGTGTGAGTGAAGGAGACAATCGTCTTTATACCATTGACTATCGAGGCAATCCCAAATCTCCCTCCTGCTTTTATTTGAGTTAGAAAAACCAAATATAGATCCCAACCCAAAAGATCCGAGCTAATCCCTCGGATTTTTTTTGTGGGCTCAACTACAGAAAATCCGCGGAACAGCCGCGGAAATGCAGGGGCGCCTCGTCTCGGCCCGATCGGGAAGATTTCTTTCCTTCCGGCATTTTTTCTTTTTGCCCTTATTCTTTATATTTACATGTAATTTAAAACACACGACTATGCACAAAGCAGTTATTCTTCTCACCAAAGCAAATGACTCTAAGCTCGAAGCTTTGGAAAACGTCCACAGATTTTTAAAGGGTTATGAAAACAATGTTTGGGATTGGTACGCTATCGGAGGTAGATGGAACAATCGCTTAGCACCCGAGTTTGAAACCTGGCGAAAGATCGCCCACGAGAAAATTCTTACCCCACTGAAAGGCGGAGGAATTGGCCACAATGAAATCAAAGCCAAGAACGGAGATCTTCAAGCTGCTTGGAGAGCTTTAGGAATGGCAGGTCAACATCCTTATTGCGACCACTATGCATTGCCAGATGACGGAAATGTTTATGATGTGGTGCCTTTGAAAGATTGTCTTTCATTTGTGAGCTCTTGGGTGCAAGATCCCAAGAAGGTGGAAGAGAAACTCAATCACGATAAAGAGTATTGGAAAGATGACCCAAGCATGCTAGAATACTTGGATGGTTTATATCTGTCATATAAGGATGGTGAATTCAGTTTTGAATCTAATGTTTACAACATTGACACAGGTGAAGCTGAATCTCTACCCAAGAACATCACCAACTATTGGGCGGTGATGGTAGACATGCACAATTAGATTTAGGTTGTTCGTTGTAAACCCAAGGCTTTTTAAGTCTTGGGTTTTTTGTTGGGATATGGTTTGGAAATTTGAATCGTCATATGTGTTTTTCTCCGGGGCGCCTCCGCGGATCTGGGACATCTGGTACTTGTGGTACTTGTGGTACTTGTGGTACAAGTGGAACATTTTTTCTTACGGGGAGATTTTATTAGTTTTACACTATCACAATTAATGTCTCACACGATGAAAAAATTTCCAGAATTCCCCACAGACCAACAGAGCATCGGATTGCTCAGAGGACTACAAAAACTTTCACAGATGATTGGCTATCACAATGAGGATACCGATCTTAGTAACTGCGCTCGATATCTGCTACTGATCAGTACAGCACCTGAGAGACATCCAGAATTTTATTTCTCACTCCATCAGAAACTGCAGGATCCAATTCAGGACATCAGCGAGTTCTATAATAAAGCAGTGTACAGCAGAGGAGAGAAATACATGCTTAAGGTTCTCAATGAAGAGATAGGAAGTTTTGCTCACTACTTTGACCAGTTCCAGTTGCTCATGTACTCTATTAATGAAAGAGCTAACTGGGATGAAAGGTTAGCACCATTCAATAGTTTGCTTTGGGGTTTCTATTGTTCTCTATTCGATTCTGAAATGAGACAGGATTTCTTTATGGGTACCTTTGCATTCACCCAAGGATATTACTTAGACGAAAAATCCCAGTTTAACTAATGCCACCCAGAGGAAGGATAGACCGACTGCTCATATATTATTACTATGAGACCATGAAGTTTTTCTGTGAAGCAACAGATATCCGTGGAGGGCAAACCCACATGGATAGGATGATGCTGAAGAGGAAGAGAATAAAAGGTTGGACCATTCCTATGAAGATGGACGGGTTTGGAAATGTGATTGAGTTTAGCAGGGAGCATCTGGCGGATTTTATCTTGGACATTCTCAAGGATCCTGAGATAGACAACAGAGAACTACACTCATTCATGAACGCAAATTTCCATCGCTCCATTGAAAAAGTCAAGTTTGAAAAAATTTCCTCGGACATTTTTCTATATGAGGAAGATTCCGTAAATTAGCTCTGTTATTAATTTCAAAACCATAAATTTTAACTCACATGGCAAAAAATCTCACATTTTCCAAAAATGGCGTTCCCATGGGACGCAACAAGTCCACTGCAGAAAACAATTCTAGCCGCTGGACAGCTCAAGAAGACAACTACCTTAGAATGGCTTTGGCAGAAAGTCTTCCTTCAGTAGAAGTAGCAGCTAAGCTTGGTCGCAGTATCGCTTCGGTTGCAACCCGTAAATGGACTTTGAAACTCGAAGGGCGTTTCGGTAATTCACCTAAAGGTTCTACCAGAAACTTTAAGTCAACTGCTCGTACTCGTACCAAAGCAAACCAAACTGCTATCCCTCCAAAGGGTATTCAGCTTTTCAAAATTGAAACCGGTGTGCCTTTACCAGCTCGCAATGGTCGCAACGAGGAAGCTCGCAGTCAAGTCCGTAACATCTTTAATCAGATTCAAGTTGGACAATCATTTGTGGTACCTAAGAACATGGTTCATGTAGCACAATACATTGTCTCCAAGGAATTCCAAGCTTATAAGATCCGCACTTCTGCTACTTCAGCAGAAAAGAAGTTCTTCAGAATTTATAGAGTGGCTTAAATATAGGTTTTGAATTCCCCCTAAAGGGCCTGGAAATTTTCCGGGCCTTTTTTTGTGGGGTAAGGTAACGTATGAGAAAAAATCCTTTCCCGATCGTTACGGGACGAGGCGCCCCTACCGATAATCCGAGACGGTCAATTTTTGGGTTTAAAATTTCTGGATTTTAATTCCCGAAATTTTCGAAGGATATAAAACTATTATGATTATATTTGAGGTGTTAAACCATTTGCCTTGGTTTAGAGCTTAAAATTTAATGGGTTAGTAAGTACAAAAAAAGTCAGGTGGTTCCTGACTTTTTTACTGTGTGGGAGCTCGCATTTTTTATTCCAGACTTGATATCATAAATTTACGCTATCACACAAAACGTACTTTTATGTATTCAAATTTTGAACCGACTAAACGTCCCCCTACCGCTAGAGAAAGGTCTATCCGATTTAAATACGGATCATTGTTTATTTTCTCAACACTTTGTGCAATCGCCCTGGGAGTTTTATATAACAACCAGAAAATAAACTATAAAGAGCAAACAACAGAAATTGGTGTTTTAAGAAAACAAGTTGATAGCTTACAGCATCTTTCCGATTCTCTATATGATGAAAATTTTCCGTGTCAAGTTGAACTAGGAAGATATCAAATAGCATATGAGATATTCCTAGAGAGAAACAGAAAAGCTGCCGAACAGTACGGAACTATCATATCAGAAGAAACAGAGTAATCACTTTTTAAAACATAGAACTATGGGATACTATGAAATCGTTAGAAGCACACCGGGAGGCACCGTTAAGAAACCGAAACCGAAACCTAAAAATAAGAAGTAGTCATGAGTAAGAGATGGGAACATTACCAGAAGAAGTATAAAGACTATGAAAGAGAGAATACCCTAAAGGGATGGATTAAACACATATATCTCGTGTTTCTTTCTATACTTATCAAACCTCCAAGAGCTTAAAAGTCGTCGTGTGTGAATGTCCGCAAGGACATGGGCCAACAGCAATGTTGGCCTTTTTTGTTGGAATACATAATGGTAAGATAACTATAATTGCTATGAAACAATACTATGAACTTGGAGAGATATTCACACTAGATGAATGTCAAAGATTAGCAGAAGAGGTTCTATCTTATAGAAGTGCTGGAGCAATCACAGAAGAGACTGACACAAGATTCTATCGTAACTCCTTCGGGGGTAACACACCAGGATCATGGGAAGTACTTAGAAGGCTAACTCCTAGAATGGAAGAGATCACAGGAGTGAAGTTAAAAGAAGCCAATCCTTATTGTCGCATTTATAATAACGAGTCTACCCTACATAATCATGTGGACAGAGAAGGATTAGATTGGACTATCTCTGTTTGTCTTTTCACTAACATCAAACATGATTGGCCACTCTACGCAATAGATGGCGAAGAGATTCTATCATTTCCAACAAAATTGAATCAAGCGTGTTTGATGAATGGAAGTAAGCTCGAACATTGGCGGGCGCCCCTGCAATGTGCACCTGATGAATTTGTGATTCAGATGTTTCTACACTGGACAGAGATTCCGTAACATTTTTATCTACCGAGACGTTTTCGTAAATTTGTATTATGAACGAAGAAGGATCGAGTATGAGTTACGCAAAAGTAAATACCACAATTTGTTTAAGAGGCCTTACCTTTCCAGCAGGAACTTTGATTAGGGTTTGGCAAACAGGAAGAGTAACTTCTATCCAACCTGTTGCAACCAATCATGAGGTGTTATGGTACTCTTTACCTAAGATTCACTTAAAGCATATTGTTCCATTAGAGAAGTGGTGGTGCAAGGGAATTGATTACGGATTACTTTAATTTCAAAAAACACACGACATGAAAAAAGAAGCATTGGAATTAGTTCGCAGAGTCTATCACCTTTTGAAGTGGGATATACCACATCCAAATCTAGAAGAGATTTTTGAAGCATCTAAGAATCAAGCAAGGATGATTGCCAATTATATGGCGGAGAAAAATCCAGAGATGCAGGAAAAGTATGACATGCTTAAAGCTGAGATCGATAAAATAGAAGCTACAGCTTTCTTAAAATTTTAATCATGAGTCAATTCCAAGAAGCAAGAATGTATGGCGTTGTCGATGTCCCTAGATATTGTCAATGGTGTTTCAGAGTTTTTGTTAATCAGTATAACCCAATCCTTGTTCAAACCTCGGGACAACCTATGGATGTTTATTGGAGTGGTGCATCTCTCATAGTTGAAATGCAGAGTGGACAACTCCGTAGATACTTCGGATTGGGTTCAGAAGATTTTGAAATAGTTTACACATGATACGTAGAGACTTTCCCAAGGACAATATCAGTCCAAGAAACCATGAAGACAAAGTAATCGGAGGTGGCATGTACTTTATAATTAATCTTATAAGAATGCTATTACTTCTTGTAACTTTTCCCATCCGTGCACTTATATACATGTTCAATCCTTTTGCCTCTAAGAACGTTAGAATAAAAGATTAGTATGGAATTGCTTCTAGCTTTAGTAACAGGGATATTAATTATTACTGTAGTTAGAACAATCGTTTTGGAGAAATTAACTTTGAAACTCAAAAGCAGAAACAAGCTATTATGTAGAGAGAATCACAGATTAAGAATTAAACTCCAAGAGAATGAAAACAGTACAAAAGGGTGACGACATCAAAAGAGTAAAAGACGAAGAGGCGGAATTATTTGTAAAGTCTAGAGGTTATCAATATGTTCCTAAATCAGTTTGGAAAGAAATAAAAAATCCTCCGAAACTATCTGAAGACTCCGAACTAAAAGATAAGAAGTCCAAAGGAAAAAAGACCAATGAAAAACCAGCATAAAGATCTTCAGTACCGAATGCCAACATTAGGTGCTGTTGTAGCAGACGTCACGGAATGAGGATTCTAAGTAGTCTTGCTAGGGAGAACGGTTTAGTCGTGTGAATCGATTTTCCCAAAAAGAAAAGGTCCAGCTTAAAAACTGGACCTTTTCACTTGTAGGGGGCCATAATAAGGACCCCGCCCGCGTACGTGTGCGTTTGCATTTTTTTCTTCTGAGGATTATTCATAAATTTACCTATCATTAAAAAATCACACGATATGAACTTAGAAATGCAAGACTACCACAATGTAGCACGTATGATGTTCCTGAAATACGGAAAAGACATGATTTTCGGAGATCTAACCGAAAAAGATATGAATCACATTATTCAAGTTGGAGCATCTGTTATGATGACCAGGGACAAATTCCTCCAAGGGGGTTCTTTTGTTCAGTCCATAGTAAATAACGATTTACAAGGAGCAGTCAATAGAGCTGACTCTGTGATGCGTAGAAGTTTGGTGTTTATGGTTTATCTTAACTCTCATGTGAGAGCTGAATTGGAAATCGAAAACGCTAAATCTCCGACTTTTGAAACGATTTAAAGGATAGATAGGAGCATGGACAAGAAAGAAAAAATAGCCAAAGCAGTTGTAGTAATAGTAGGCTCAATCTTCGGATTCTGGATCCTTTCCATAGGATTCAGAATTGTTTGGGAAGCAATTAAGTCTATGTACCAGAACTGGTAAAAATCTGTCCCAGATTTTTTTAAGAGATGTCTCCGTGAGACATCTTTTTTTGTGGGCATCCGCAGAAGTTGCTGCACGATGCTGCAATTTCCTGAGGCGCCCCGGCGTTACGAATCGAGCAAACTTTCTTTTTCCTGCATTTTTTGTAACAAGAGTTTTTTATTAATTTGCCCCAATAAACACACGACACCATGAAATTAATCTATCAACTCGGTGAAAATCTATTCATCAAAGGCAATAAGGTTATCAGCTACGAAACGCACGTAGCATCGATTAAGAATAACATCATTTACGAGTTTGGAAAGTTCTCTAGAACAACTAGTAAACACATTTCAAGAGTAGCAAACATCCTTAAACTACCCGTTAAGACTGTTAACAAGAACGTTGCATTTTTCAAGTATGAAATGGGAATCGAACCTTTCAAAATGGAAGGTGCTCTTTCACCCAAGACAGCAATTCCTTTTTTACAGGAAGGTATATCCACCAAAGAGCAAGTACTTAGTTATGTTGTCAGAAACATGGAGACTCTTCCAAATAAAGATTGGTCTCTCATAAAGGAAATACTAGAACTTGATCCAAGTACACCACACCCTAGAATGGGCGGTAAACCCCAATGGACTAAGATATTTTAATCATCAATAAAACACACGACAATGCAAACTAAAGTGTATTATGAAATGTTCTCCGCAGCAGGAGAGAAAGCTTGCCAATCACTTGTTGACTCTATTGACAAGAAGATTCATGGGAATGAAAGAATGACCAAGGAAAGAATCCAAGAACTCTATGATGCTGGGAGAAAGAAAATCTCAGAGAAGCATGGAGAAGTCTATGACACCGAACCTCGTGGTCACATTGCACATCAGATTAGCAAATCCCTCAGAAAGGCAGGATATGGATTCTACCTTAACTCTTGGGGCCAACTCGAAGAAGGAGTCTATGAATACTAGATAACGATTTCCAATCGGAAGATTGGTTTAGGTCAGGCCTGGGTTTTTACCCGGGCTTTTTTGTGTGGATGTGTTTTGGGAAAAGTTGCATATGCTGGCTTTTTTCGCCGGGGCGCCTCATCCAGTGACACCTGGTTTTCACCTGGTTTTATATAGGGGCCATAACTGGGACCCCGCCCGCGTAGGCACGCACGAAGATAAATATAGCATCTACATTTTTTATTATCGAGGGTTTTTTCTAATTTTATCCTATTAAATAAAAAGGTACATTATGAAGTTATGGTTTTACGGTTTAGCTGATTGTCACGGTGTGGAATCCTTCGTACACGAGGTTAGTCCAATAGCCAGAGAGTTATTTTTTGCTCCAGAGGAATCAGAAGATGTGTTAGCTGGACAATATGCGATGTGCCTCAGAGCTCAGGCAAATCCACAAAGGCATGCAGTTGCTTATCGGGTGAAAATGGAGGAGTCCAAATCAAACGAAGTACAAGAGATGCTTAAAAATACTCAGTATGTTGATGCTCTAAAATTTATCAAAGAGAATGCAGAAGAACTTCAGTTAGGCACACAATACACAACAAAGAAAGCAGCAGAGAAAAACTGGAATATGATACCTAATCCAGATTTGGATCCGTATCATGATGGCAATGATTCTTAAATCTTTTATGGCTTGGATTTCGGGAGTGAAAGAAAAGCCGCTTGAACCCACCCCAAGGAAAACGTTTCCTCCACGAGATGCAAGCCTTTGCTCATTCAACGAATGGGCGGAGATCACGCAATTCTCTTCCCTCCATGAACCTAAGTTTAGGAATGAAGAGCGATTAGATCCCATCAAAAAAGAGGTGAGAGAAGCCAATAGACATTTTTAATTTCAGAGGGGATTTAGTAGATTTGCCTTAATAAACACACGACACTATGCACAACAAATCTCACAAGCTCGATTCAGCTTCCTTCCGCACATTCATGTTCCAAGGTAAGGCATTCTTTACCCTGCACAATTTGGAGAAGGACACCCACATCACATTCAGAATCCAAACCCCCAAGCGTAAACGAGGACAGCCAGAGGAGACTCGTTACTTCGAAGTTTATGTTAAGGCTTTGAACGAAAAATATGCAGGCAACAAATATGTCGGACGCATTGACCGTAAAGAACGTTCCTTTAAACCTTATGGTTACGTTGAAAAGGATCACGTGGGTATTCAAACTATCAATTGGTTGATTCGGAATTGGGCTCACCTAGAAGAGTATGAGAAAGAGGAGAAGCTAGCAATCTATCACCTGGGCACGTGCTGCAAATGTGGATTACCTCTCACTGTCCCTGAAAGTATTCAGAATGGAATTGGACCTCAGTGCATGAAATATCGGGAAGGTAAATCCATTGACCTTCTTAAGGAGCTTGGCTTCTATAAGCCAGCAACAGAATATGCGGAATTGGTTTACAATGCTCTTGAACTACGTCCAGACCTTTTCGATAAAATCTTTGTCCCTGATGTTATTCGTAGAGCTAACAAATGGTATAAGCTCATGGATAAGCTGAGTAACGATATAGGACTTTTCTAAAAGTCTTTTTTTCATAGGTTAAATTACCCTGGGTTTCTACCCGGGGTTTTTTGTTGGGGTTAGGTAAAGTGAATTTTCTCGGACCGTCCGAGAATTCGGCGAGGCGCCCCGGCGAAGTTCAGGTGTTTTCAGGTGTTAACAGGTATTACCTGTTGCATTTTTTTCCGCGGGGAATTTATTGTAAATTGGACTTATTAAATCACATACTAAACCCATTAACAATGACAAACCCATTTAACTTCTTTGAATCCCTAGATGGAAGGGAATTATTCCATTGGTTAGGTACACCATGTTTTATTTCAGATTACTACCAAAAAGAAAATGCTAACTTAGTTCAGATTACTTCTTATGATGGTAGAGTATATGATGATGTTCCGGAGAAAGATTTGGAGAGTATGTCTCCTGAAGACATGGTAGGATTTGTTTAGACTTTTTTCATAGGTTAAAATACACGGCCTGGGTTTCTACCCGGGCCTTTTTGTGTGGACCCATTTTGAACCAGGACTTCACAGAGACTTCACAGAGACATCGGAGTGAGGCGCCCCGGCGGTTAATACTGATTCACACCCGGAACATAGCATAAGATTTGGAGGAAAAAAAATTTCAGTAAACATTTTTTAATTTGGAGGTTTATTCTTAATTTAGCCTCGTACTTAAAAAAACACGACTATGTTACAAACTTCAACCCCGGGACCATCAATCCCACAAGCTTCAATCGAAGCTCTCAAAGAAAACCTTAAGAAAGGACCAGTTCGTTTCGCATTCCGTAAAAAGGATGGATCACTCAGATTAGCTTATGGAACTTTAGACATTAACAAAATTCCTTCCGCTAATCATCCAAAGGGTAATTCAGCTTCTCCTAAAATTCTTCCGTTCTATGATTTGGAAAAATTCGCTTGGAGAAGTATTCAAGTTGGTCAACTCGTTTTCAGTTAAAGAGGAGTTAATAAATCAAGAGCCTGGGTTTCTACCCGGGCTTTTTTGTGGGGTAAATCCAAGAAAAATCCTTTTCCGATGGCGACGAGACGAGGCGCCCCGTCGGATGAATCGTAAAACATGTCGAAACTTTTTCTTGAAACATTTTTGTCATTCGAGGATTTGTTATACATTAGCCTCTCAAACAAATTTTATAAATCAAAAATCACACACATGAAATTAACTAAAGCCCAAGTCGAAGCAGTCGTTTCAGAAGTAAATGATCGTATCAACAGGGCAACGCAAAACCAAATACATCTTTTCAAAGGAAAGGATGAATGGGAAAAAATCAAGACCATAGTTAAAGAGTATCAAAATCTCGAAAAGAGTTTGGAAAAAGCTAAAGAAGCAGTGGAAAAACTAGAGAGTGATTATGAAGATTTCGAAAATAGTATCGAGGAGAAGGTTAAGAGATTTGAAAAGAAGTTTGGGGTGGATGTTGATTGGAGGTACCTGGAAGATAATCAAGAGCCCATATTCAGAATGGAATTCAAAGATCTCACTGAGAAGATCGAAAGAACAGTTACCCTGATGGGTATTGATACTAAAGAGAAGATTACCAGTGATATCTTAATTGAGAAAATGGTAGACAAGTTTTCTACGGTGTAGTTAAATATAGATTCAAAGATCCAAGGAACCCAGGCTTCGGTCTGGGTTTTTTGTTGTCCAAGGTTTTCGTACAAACCGATCGCTACGGAAAGACGTCGAGGCGCCCCTGCCCGCAACATTGCGATTCGATTCGTTAGATTTCTTTGCGGAAACATTTTATTTTTCCGTATAACTTTTATAGATTTACGGCATAAAATAAAATATATGCTTACTGAAGAACAAAGAGTAATCTTTAGAGAAATCTTAGATCTGAATTGGGAGTTTAGCCACACAGAAGAGAACTGGGGTGTTAAATGGGATATAGCCAGAAAACTCAATCAGAGAAAGAAAGATCTTAAAATGAGTATGGGTGAAGAGGCTTATGATCACTTCATGAACATGGGCAGGGAAATGTTCTCCCCGAGGAAAGAAGAAGTTGCCGAGGAGATTTCATAAAAACATTTTTAATTTCAAGAGTAGTAAACTAAATTTGCAAACTAAAACGTAAACAATATGCCAAGGAGACCTAAGAAAGGAAAATCATCAGATCTGCTGTTAAGAAAACTAATTGGTAAACTTGACCCAATCGAGACGACACTATTAAGAGAACGTATAGTTAAGATTTGTGAAATGAGTAAACAAGATATGTTAATGAACCCTGATAAGTATGAAAGAGGAATTATTGCTACTCACTTATTAGAGGGTTTTTATAATAAATGTTTAACCCAGTTAAGCTTTGATAACAAGGATTCTGCAGAACGTGCACCATCCGTTGTAACTGAACCGGTGGTTGAGCAAAAAGAAGAAGTTGTGGTTTCATAGTTTTTTAATTTTTGATTTAAGAAGAGCTGGAATTTATTCCAGCTTTTTTTGTGGGGTTTGGTAGCAAAGCTTAGCGCATGCTATTAGTAGTTGAGGCGCCCCTGAGATGAAGTGCAGCCTATTTGCACTATTGCATTTTTTATTCTCGGGGAATTTTATTAATTTAGCCTCATAATAACACGACATGCTACAATCATTCTACCATGCTACTTCTTTAGAAGCAGCATTCAAAATCAAAAAGGAAGGTCTTAAACCAATCTTGGATTTCGTTTACCTCACAGATTCATTAGAGTCAGCTCAGAGATGGATGGGATTCAGATTCAAAGCAATGGGACATGACGGCTTTGCTATCATTGAAGTTAAAATGGATCCCACTAAACTCCAGGAAGGCTTTGACCATAGTCCAATCTTTCAAACTATGTTCGGAGCAGGTGCCAGTCTTATCTATGATAAGCGGATCCCTCCAAGTAAGATAGTAAACATACATTATTACTCGTTTGACGAGTAGGGGGTATCCCGGGAGACCCCGCACGCGTATGTGCGTGCGGAATAGATATATAATATCGACTCCTGAATCCTTACCCTGACGAAAGCAAAAACCCGGGCGTTTCTACGTTCGGGTTTTTTATTGCCCCAAACTTTTGATGTTACAACATCTGTCTGTAGGATGAGGCGCCCCCGCTAGTTAGATTGTTTTTAAACGACTTAACTAGAGTTTTAATTTGAATAACATTTTTAATACTTGAGGAATTTCGTTAATTTAGCCCTTCAAAAATTCCAGATTATGTTATTAGATGAACCAGTTATAACGGAAGAAGAATTATCAGACGTGTCGATTGATGACCTGCTTAGTTCATCTTTAATTGTCCATAACGATGATATAAACACCTTCGAATGGGTAATAGAATGTCTTTGTAGTTATCTTAAGCATTCACGTGAACAAGCCGAGCAGTGCGCTTGGATCATTCACACCAAAGGGAAATGCAAAGTCAAGAGCGGAACCAAAAAAGATTTGGAGCCCTATAAAGATGCTCTCCTTGATTCGGGCTTATCAGCAAGTATCGAGTAGCATTTTTTTATCCCGAGGCAATTTAATAAATTTGCCTCATAAAATCAAATGTATGGGAACAATTTTCAAAAACCTGCTTCACAAAATTTCAGGGGATTCTAACCTCAACATTCCATTGGTTGTTGAAGTTCGCAGAATCCAAATGCAACGCGAAGGCTTTAACACCGATCACATCAATTGGGAACATTACACCAAAGTGTTAGAGGCCAAAGCTGAAGTGCTAAAAAAACAATAGTAGTTTAGGGGTTCTGATTACATAAAGGCCCTGGGTTTTACCCAGGGTTTTTTGTTGGGTAAAGTCTGGGTAAAACTGGATAAGCGCTGGGTAAAGTTGCTGCGGCGCCCCGGTGGAACCGCTTGAACCACTTGAACCAGTTGAACCACTTGTACCTGATGTTCCCGATGTTCCCGATGTACCAGAAGTCGAGGCGCCTCTGCAGATTCTAGGACGGTCCTAGTTTTTGGTGTACATTTTTTTATATCGGGGAGATTTCATAAATTGCCTTATAATTAAAAAACACACGACATGGAAAAAACAGTCACACTCAATTTCAGCCACTTCATTTGTAAGGGCACAGCACAAATCACCCTTTGGGGCGGAGAAACTGGAACAATCACTATGGATTCATTCCGAATATCAGAAGGTTACACTGATGCGGATCTTAGAGCTTGCCTAAACGATGGCGGGTTTGGTTGTGAATCTATTGATGGTGCGGTTATTGACATCTACGCAGTTTACAGTAACTACGAATCTCAAACAACTCGTTGGTACGAAACAAGAATTGTTGGTAGAGTCAATGAAGAGTTGTTAATGGAAGCTTAGGTTTGGTTATGGTTGGTTAGGGAGCTTGGACTTAGGTCCAAGCTTTTTTTGTGGGGTGGGCCTGCGAAAGCTCATTATAGAAAAACTACAACGAAGATGTTGAGGCGCCCCAGCGGTTGGATTATATCTTTTGGTTTTTTGAATACATAGTATTATGAAGCACATCCAGATATTCGAAGATTTTGAAATTGATAGACAATACATTCCACCAATGCAAATACAATGTAATAAGTGTGGATGGAATTGGAACACCACAGAATCAGATTCTAAAGATCTCTATGTCTGTCACAAGTGTGGGGAAGACAACAGAGATTTTTACCAACCGGATGAAGAGTAGATGCGGCGCCCCTGCGGTTGGATACCGGGCAATGCCCTATACTTTTTTTTTCTTGCGGCATTTTTTTATTTCGCCTTTTTGTATTACTTTTATGTCATACTAAAAAACACAACTATGACAGATCAAGAACAATTCCATTACCTGAAACAGGAAATCAAAAACCTTAAGGGAAAAGTTTTTATTTCCTATGTCCATGCTTCACTTTATGGACCACTCAGAAATCTCAATTTCATTCTTGAAAATCCAGACCCTTCAGAACTACATAAGTATTTAAAAGAAGGTTGGGAACAAATAGGAATTGATATTTGGAAAGAAACTATGATGGCAACCCAGCCTATGGTTATGCCTTGGGAAATGACCTTAACTGCTGAAAAGCCTCCACAAGTTTTCAAGTCTATTAAAGCTGCTGAATTCCATATCAGAACTTTACTAAAGGCTAACAAAAGCATGACTCAAGATCCTTTCTATTACAGATTAGGAATTCACTAATCTCAAAACTTTAAACCCTTGGAATTTACTCCAAGGGTTTTTTGTGGGGTAAGGTTTGGGAAATTCGCTAGCGTATGGTAAAGTTGTTGAGGCGCCCCAGTAAGTATGCATCAGGTTTGCATATTTACCAAGAGGGGTATCCGGGGAGACCCCGCCCGCGTACGTGCGCTGCGAGGCGCCTCAGCGAAGTCAACCTATGGTTTACCTATGGTCTATTTCTTTTTGAGGCATTTTTTTGTTTTACCCCAATTGATTATATTTGGGATACTAATACATATTATATGACACAAGAAACTCACCCACTAGTTGGCAAAAGAATTAAACTTATCGAAATGAAAGATCCCTTTCCGGTTGAACCTGGTTCCGAAGGAACTATAGAATCGGTAGATGGGATGGGACAGATTTGGGTACATTGGGATAATGGAAGAGGTTTAGCAGTTATTCCGGGTACCGATGATTACGAAATTCTAGTTTAAGTGTGTTGATTGATTTTGTTTAAAAGTTTAAACAAAAGATTAAACGAGCCTGCAGAGGCTCGTTTTTTTTTGTGGGGTAGTATTCCAAACCTCAAAAAATAGCTACACGCTAGGTTTTGAAGCTGAGGCGCCCCGACTGGAAAAACCCAAAAAACCCAATTTTTCAAAATGAGGCGCCCCGGCGGGTTTTCATGACGGTCAAAAACTTTTTTCTTGGGCATTTTTTCTTTTCGCCCCTTTATTGTATATTTACACCATAATCAAACACACACAACTATGACAAAATCAGTTAAAAGAGCAGACAACTCCGCTCTCTCAAACGGAACATCGTTTCACGGCCATGTATTCATGGCAACTCCCCAACAACTCATTGACTTATTTGGACCAGCCCATTATTCAGCTAATGATGGCGAGGACAAAAGCAATTTTGATTGGACAATGTTATTGGGCGAAGAAGTTCCCTTTACAATTTATGATTGGAAAGAATACAGAACTTTAGAAATGAATGAAAAGGTTGAATGGCATATTGGGGCTAAAGACCCTTATTTTGCAGGCTTAGCTTTATCAGAAGTAATCAAGCTTTTATAGGAACAGAGGAATTTGGAAACCCGGATCTTTTTAAGGTCCGGGTTTTTTGTGGGGTAAGGTTTGGGAATTTTCACGAACTATCGTGAAACATGAAAGGGCGCCCCGGCGAGCGAAAACTTAAAATTTGGATTTACCGTAAAACCCGGCGCCCCTGCAGGTATGCAAACTTTTTGCATACTTTCCAAATTGCATTTTTTTCTTTCGGGGAGATTTATTAATTTAGCCTCATAATCAAACACACACTACTATGTCAAACTTTCAAGTTACCCTCGGCCAACAAATCTCAGCATTTGTAAATGAAGGCAAAATCATTGGAGATTACGCTCACTGCTACGGATTCTATGATTGGTTCTGTAAAGACCACGCTTTAGAAGCCAAAGCCAAGAAGCTAATGCCCAAGGTTATCAAGTTCGTTAAAGCCAAAGGAATAGATCCCAATCGCCACTACGTGTGGTTCAAGAACAACTGCCCTATTAACGGACCTCTTTATGATGATTTCCGCATTGCTTCGCTAGAGACCGGTGATAATGTGTTCTGTGTTACTCCTTGTTCCGGACATACAGGATTAGCTGAAGTTTACGGCCAAGAAAATCTCTGGAATGGCCCAATCCACCAAGCCAACACTTGGACTGAACTCGTAAATAAAATTTGATTTAAAGGTTGATGTTTTCTTAAAGGCCCGGGATTTTATCTCGGGCTTTTTTGTGGGGTAAGGTTTGGAAAATTCGCTAGCGGATGTGAAACGGGATGGGGCGCCTCAGCAAGTATGCATCAGATCTGCACACTTGCATTTTTTATCTTCGGGGGGATTTTGTAATTTTACCTCGTACTTAAACACCTACACCCATGAGCAACAGAAACCATTTAGTAGTTCAGGTTGAATTTATCATCCCTGATGAAATCCATTCCACCCTAAACCTATTAAAAATCCCAGTTAAGGTTCAGGAGGAAGCATTAGCAAATGCAATCTTCACCTTTGTGCAAGAGAGATTTCTAGTGGATGAGGAAGAAGATATAGTAAACCACGTAGTAAACTGGGAAAGCTAAACATTTCCTTCCGCTAACAGAAAACCCTAGCTCCGCTTGGGTTTTTTTGTGGGGTGGGGATACCGGGGAGACCCCGCGCTCGTGCGAAGGAAAAACCTAACCAATCGATAGAAATCGATGATCGATCGATTCAAATCGTTGCGGCGCCCCTGCAGACACTGCTCATTTTTGGACATTATCAGGTTCTTCAGATATTTCCGGGTACATTTTTATATTTGCCCCGAATTCCATACATTTACATCATAATTAAAAACATACACCATGAGCAAAAGGGATTTAATCGATCTAACCAAACAATTTCTCCGTCAAGAGGGCATTTCAGATGACTCTTACATCATTTCATTACAAGGACCTACCTTTATCTTCACTTCAGGAATAAAGTTAGCTACGAGCATTAAAAAGAAGTTAAAAGAAGCTGGTGTGTTGGTGATGGGAGGATAAGTTTATCTTTCCAAAAAAGAAAACCTGGGAGACCAGGTTTTTTTGTGGGGTAAGGTTTGGAAAAGAATCAAAAAATGGATTATCATTCAGAGGCGCCCCGACTGGAAAAACCAAAAAATTGGGTTTTATCTAAATAAGGCGCCCCTGCCGGAAAAACCAAAAAACCCAATTTTTCCACAGTGCGGTTGCGGCGCCCCGACTGGAAAAAACCAAAAAACCCAATTTAACTAGAAAAGGCGCCCCGGCGGTGTGCAAATCCGTGGATTCATGGAAATGTAACGGATGAAAAGTTAAAGTCGTGTTAGAAAGGATAACATTTTCAAAAGCATTTTTTCTTTTCGAGGAAAATCTCTAATTTAGCCTCATTAAACATCACACCATGAAAAAATTCTTACAAACCACAACTGCTTGGTCATTCCTCTTATTTGGAATCCTTACCATTTTAATTCTTTGTGCGGAACCACCCACCGGTCCAGCTGACGAACCTTATATCGAGCATGAGATGTTCATCAAAACCTGGGGTGGAATAATTCTCGGTTCCTGGATTGGCTTAATAGTCACTGCTGTGACATGTGGAGCCATTTTAAGGTTTAAATATGAAGATGACTAAAGCATTTTTTCCTTTCGGGGAAATTTATTAATTTAGCCTCGTACTTAAACACTTATCCCATGAAAGCACCTTTCAGATTAACTTGTAAAGGAGGAGTTTACGAAGCAGACACCTTCTTCTCTCTAGTCATAGAAGTTCTTAAACACCGATTTTGGCATTTAAGAACTCACGGTAAATGGATAGACTGATTCTTTCCCCCATTCCCTCAAACCAGACCTAGTGTCTGGTTTTTTTGTGGGGTGGGGAACCCGGGGAGACCCCGCGCTCGTGCGAGAGAATTTAGGCGCCCCTGCAAGAGAATCGAAGAAATCAATCGCATAGCTGCTTTGGATCAGGCGCCCCTGCCCGCTAGCACATCTTGCACACATCTTTCTTCTTTCTTGCTCTTACATTTTTTCTTTTCGGGGAAAAGAGTTAATTTAGCCTCATCATTAAATAAAACCACACACTATGTTAAAAGAACAATTCGACCAAGCAGTCCAAGTATTCAATTCTTTAGATGGAATTGAAAAAGCCGTTTTCTCCTTTTGGGGATTATGTACAGCTATGTTTTATGGAACATTAATCTATATCCTATTTCTAATAGGTAAAGAAGGAATCACAAGATTAAAAAGGATAAGAAGTTAAGGTGTGTGATTTAGATTTGAAAAAGTCCCTCAGGGGACTTTTTTTGTGGGGTGGGGTTTGGAAAAAAGCTAACTCTAAGTTTTTCACGCTGCGGCGCCCCGACTGGAAAAAACCAAAAAACCCAATTTAACTTGAAAAGGCGCCCCTGCTGGAAAAAACCCAAAAACCCAATTTTTCAAAATGAGGCGCCCCTACCCGCTAGCCATTCGCTAATCCCACTCGTAACATTTTCTATCGGCATTTTTTCTTTTCGCCTCTTTCCATTACTTTTACCCTATCAATCAAAAATCACATCACATGAACACAGCACTTAAAATGATTCTCGCCGGAGCATCCACCGCCATCCTTCTCCTCTTAATGCTTTGGAAAGGATTTGACACAGCACCCATTTTCGAAAGCGTATGGGCTGAGATAGCCTTTGCTTCTATTCTTTTCATGGCCACCATGCTATT
>JACCDW010974959.1_pt1:0-110000 | contig 111083 bp, 92 predicted proteins | sample 7449781 | NCBI WGS metagenome assembly JACCDW01 (sample SAMN15323449, study PRJNA562643) | freshwater metagenome | isolation source: river surface water | place: USA:Blue River Watershed | collected 2017-08-18 | reverse complement strand
AAAAAACAAAAAACAAAAAACAAAAAATAAAAAACAAAAAACAAAAAATAAAAAACAAAAAACAAAAACAAAAGAAAAACTCTAACCCTTTTTTCTTTTTTTTTATAATAAATTATAATTTATATATTATTTAATGTCTATTCTATTATGTATTTTGATACATAATAAAACTAGCATATACGATATTCTAGTTTTTTTCATATCTAGGACAAAACCCAGAATAGACGTTAAATATTTATTATAAAAAAAATTGAAATACTTTTTATAGATTAAATTATAATCCCCCACCCTTTCCTTATAATATAAATAATAATAATTATTATTATTTATTTCCATTACTTATCGACGAATTATTTATTATAAATTCTCTTATTACTCTATTTAAAATGTTACAATCGCCTATTTATAAACCAATTGATAAAAATAATATATTTTGGGATAATTTATGTGAAAATGAAAATGCAGTTTATATATTAGAACAAAATAAAGATAAAATATATTGGAATAGGTTATCTTTGAATAAAAACGCAATTCATTTATTACAACAAAATATAGATAAAATAGATTGGGATTCTTTATCTTTGAATAAAAATGCTGTTCGTTTAATAGAAAAAAATCTAGATAAAATAGATTGGGTTGAGTTATCTAAAAATCCAAATGCAATTTTTATATTAATAAAAAACCAAGAAAAAATATATTGGATTGTTTTATCTTACAATGAAAATGCTATTCCTTTATTAGAAAAAAATCCATATAGAATAAATTGGATTTTGTTATCTCAAAATCCAAATGCGATTCATTTATTAAAAGCCAATCCCGATAAAATAGATTGGTATCATTTATCTTCGAATCCAAATGCGGTTCCTTTATTAGAAACTAATCCCGATAAAATAAATTGGGAAAAATTATCTTTAAATCCAAATGCTATTCATTTATTAGAAAAAAATCCTGATAAAATAAATTGGTATAATTTATCTCAAAATCCAAATGCTATTCATTTATTAGAACAAAATAAAGATAAAATAAATTGGAGTGGTTTATCTTTAAACCCAAATGCTATACATCTTCTCTTTACATGGGATTTTAATGCCATGCGAGAAAAGAATATGACATTTGCTGAAGAATTAGCAGCACATGTATTCCATCCTTCTCGATTGAATCGTATTTGCGAGACATATGGTATTGACTGGGAAGAATTAAATAATATATATTAAAAACCAAAAACCAAAAACCAAAAAACAAAAAAAACAAAAACAAAAAAAGAAAAACTCTAACCTTTTTTTCTTTTTGATCAACGTAATAATAAAAATACTCTATTATAATAAAAAATAATTTATATAATATTCAAAAAATTATTATATAAATAGTTTTATTTTCCAATTATTCAAACAAAAACATATTATTTTATTCATCATATCCAAAATCTCTGTCAACATCTTCTTCATAGTATTCTCCATCACCATAATTTTCAGTTAATCCTCCAATATCATATCCTTCTCTATCGTACTCCTCATTTTCTTTTTCATCCAATGCATCCAAATCAGTTACATCCATTTCATTTACTGGAGCATTTTCAAAATCATTTGTTTCCGCAAATTCGTCATATAATCTAGCCAAACCACCATCGCGATTAGCATCATATGTCTTAGCATCATAAATAAAATTACTTTTTTGCAATCCCACATTCCATCGTCCCATTTTATATTTCTTCATCATTTTTTCAATATTTAATTCATCCTTTTCCATATTTTCCAAAAAATCAATTATCGATTTTTTCTCCTGTTCCTTGGTTTTCTTTATATTTCTATTGTAATCTTCATACTTTAAATCTATTATATTTCTATCTTTCATTTCTAATTGCAATATAGAAACAATAAAGGAAGCTATATTCTTTTTTAATTCAGTAGAATTACCAGAAACGATTTCTATATCCATTATTTCATTGTTATATTCAAACAAATTATCATTTGTATCAGAATTTCCAATATTTTCATTAACGTTTATTACATTAGCGGGGTCTTTCTTTTCGGCAATCGCATTTTTTCGAATACTTTTTAATTCTTTTATATTTAATTCCAATAAATCGGGATTATCTGTTGCACGAACAAATTCATACATAGTTGAATACCAGCAATAAGAATATAACAAATAAATAGTACGTTTGTCAAACAAATTAAAATATGTTTCGCCTTCTTTATAAATAGAAGTATAAATAGGAATATGATTTAAAAATAAATGAATATCTATTGCCCAATCAGGTATAGACAATAAAAAAGGTCGAATACTTTTATCATTTTTATATTTATCAAATTCATCAATAATATCAGTAACGAATTTTTTAATATCTAACATATGATAAGATGATAAATTCCAGTGTTTATGAATTGTTTGAAATGATACATTATTTAATATTACATTAGGATAAACTTGTGTCATATTATAAATATGATTCTTTATAAAATTGGTTACTGTAAAAAGACCATTATCATAATATAATCCACTATCTTTTAATTTTATATCAGATTCCCATTCCGTTAATTCTAGTAAATACTTTTGCATTTTATCGTATTGAGGTTTATTAATATTTCCATATTTATCTAAATAGGTCATAATAGTTTTATGCATTTCATCATTCGATTTAATAATATAATTTCTCAAACGAGTAAGTGCTTTATTTAATGGAGTAGGAGATTTATCTGATTCGGAAACATATTGTTTTGGATTATAATTTCCCAAAACATCAAACATTAATTTTCGCAAAGGTTCAGCAATTACAGTGGAATTTTTTTCTTCCAAACTATTTAATGAATCTGTAAACATAGTTATTGGATATACGGAAAATTCTGGTTGTTTGGAAATCAAATTTGTATTATTTACAATGGTCATTAATTCGTGTAAATTATCTACTGTATATGTTCGACCATATCTCTTCAAAAAATGTACTTTTTCTTCTATTGGCCAATTCTTATCATATCCATTATCCGGTTTTTGTTGGCATATAGAAAGCAATTCTTTCGGAATAGGCAATTCATTATCAAAATTACAGTAATGGATGAAGGCAGAATATATATTTACTTCGTGAAATTCGTTAGGTAACATAGGTCGTTTTAATCGAGTGTCTTCGTTATTAAATAAATAGTCGGCAGTAGTAATTGATTTAACATTACGTAATATAACCTCATTTTTATGACTACGTTTTATTAAAGCATCTATATTGGCATCTTCATTTATAAAATAGGAAATCGGATGTGTGCTATTTTCACCCTCGTTACAACAGGCGTTATCAACAAATGGAGTTTTCGACGAGGTTTTTAATAATACATCCTTATTTTTAATAATATCATTAATGCTTTCAATAATAGAAAATGTATTTTCCCTGGTTTTCATTTTATAAGAGTTTAAATAGGCGTGTGTATTTTTATGACCTTTTTTAATTAGTTCAATTAATTCCTGTGTATGTTCACTGGGGACAGAATGTACGCTTTTGGCAATATTTATGTCTACAATTGGTGGCAAAAATTGCTTCCATTTAGAAATACTATGTTCTTTCACGGCAAATTCTTCCGGATTTAATAATATATATTCCCGTTTTTTCAAATATAATTCGTTTATTTCATTTTTAGGAACAATATATTCATCCAAAATAGTTTTCATTCTTTTTTCCAATACCGAAACAGTAAGTTTTTGAATTGAATTCCACGGTTCAACCGAACTTTTTGTTTTATTTATAACACATGCAATATATTTTATTCCCGAAGTATCCTCGACCCCTCCTTCTAATGGATAACCTCCAAAGGATGCTACGCATCCTGGAAAAGTCTTCTTTATTTTCATTCCAGGAATAATTGTTTGAAGTGCTACTAAAATAACGGCACCAACAATACCAATAATAGTTTGATTTTTATATGTTTCGTAGGGTGCTTGTGGTTTTCCTTTTTCTTTTTCTATTTTTGCCGCTTTTTTATTATAAGATTCTTCCGTCATAAGAATTTTTTTATCGGTAATCATTTCCATAGAAATTCTCATAACAATATCTTCAATTTGAGTATGGTCTACATCAATACTTTTACATATGAAATAAAAAATGCTATGAGTTAAATCAGTGGTTAAATCTTCAAATACTTTACGTTCTTTTTCGTCTTGTTTTTTAAGACTTTCCGCCAGAACAGTGCCCAAATCTTTTTCCATAATACTATGAGTATTTATTTTGAATCCGGATTCATCATATCCTTGCTCGGCAACAAAATCTATTTTTCTCAAAACAATTCCGCAATGTTTATCTACCCATGAATCTCCATCATCACTTAATTCTCCAATTAAGTAACAAAGTTCTTCCTGCTTTTGTTGATAATCACCACCACTTATAAATGTTTCAGCCAAAATATAAATAGAACGCGGAACTAATTTGGCACTGGTTTCTTTGCAATATAACCAGTGTTCCGATTCTTGAGGTTCATTATGGAAATTCTCTCGGCAATACATACTAACAAATTTACATATATCATTCTGTTTTTTGGTAAAATCATCCTGTGATAAAATCATATCATATAATTTGGCATAGGGAGATACTATAATATCATCAGTAATTGCATATTTTCCCAATTCATAAGCCACAAATGAATATTTTGTTAATTCATTTTCACGAAGAATATCCATACGTTTAATGTAATTTTTATAAGATTCAGTTCGCATTTCAATCATTTTCATCATCTCTTCTACAGTCATATTAAATCTTCTATCAAATTCATTTAATGCAGTTTTGGTTTCCAAATGTTTTAAACGAATTTCTACTGCATCCTCTGGATCACATGTGTTTACTTGTGGATTTTTATGGCAATTAAAATCGATATTACAAAATAAAGTATTATTGTCCAAAAAGGAATCTTCGCTAATATCTGGGTCGCGAACCCAGTGTCCATGTTGACGTTTATAATAATGATATTTTGTACGTACTTCGGCTTCATTTCGTATTTCATCTTTTTCTTTTTCGGTTAATTTATTGACATCCGTCCCGCGTGGTAATTTGGGATGTAAAACTAAAACGGAATATTCACCGTCTTTTACTTTTTTCTTGCCGGTAATAAGAGTTTCCGCCATTTCTTTGGCCAAATGTCTGGGACAATCGTGCTTTTGAACCAAATTCTCGGCCAAAAAACTGGAAAACTTTTCCGGTATCATTTCTTTGCGTTCCTTATCATATTTTTTTATAATAGCATATGGAGTATCATCATATTCTTTATCATAAAATAAATCTTCCACATTATTGTCTTTTTGTAAATCTTCCATATTTTTGTATTTTTTGGATAAAAATCGTCTGGCACAACTATTGGTATCTTTTATTTTTTCATCCAAATTTTCAATGTCTGCTTTCTGAATAGTTTCCAATAATTTATCTGGTGTAATTAAACTTAATAACATATAGGAAATTAGATTGGTATATAATGCGCCATAATCCCGATTAAGTATTTTATTTAACATTTCAGAAGGATGAATAGAATCCATTTCCTTTTTGAATCCCTCTTCATTTTCTTTTATTTTATACAAATAATTATTAAGAAATACATCATGTAATTCTTTGTTTGAAAAAAAGGTTTTGGAAACATTATTATCCTTTAATTTTTCATTATGTTTATTACTTAAGAGGGAACTATATTCAATTGTTTTATTGGCAATATTCATTCTCAATTCGCGGATTTTTTGTTTGAGTGTATAGCGTATTTCATTATATTGACCATAATCAATATGCTCAGAATAAACCAAAAAAGGTTCTAAGTATTTGATTATTTCCACAAAAGAATATTTATTTTTCATATTATCGCGTATATATTGAATTAATTTACGTGTTTCAGGAATAATTACCTCTAAAAATCGCTGGTAACGTTCATTTTCGGTCATTAAATCGTCGTCCAAAACAAATTCGGTAATTTCCTTTAAAAATATGTTTGTTTGACTTTCCTCAGAATTATCATAGTTTAATTGTTTGTCCAAATTTGTAATAACAGTTTGTTTGACTTCTCTCTTTTTATTTAATAATTGAAAATAATTTAATGTAGTTGTTGATAATTGTGTACGTTCTAATATATTGGTTCCTGGTAAATCAATACGGGAATAAAGCATAACAGGTTCCGGTAATACCAAAAGAGATTTCACACACATTCTATCATTGTTTGTAAGTTTTCGTTTTATAAATACTTTTTCACCGGTTTCCCTTATTTGCATGTCGTGCAATCTGGATGCTCCCAAACTATATCGTTGAACCAAATATCTAAAACGAACCAAATCATAATTATTTTTCTTGGTTTGTTTGACTGTTGTGCTATAAAAATCTTCTAAGTTATTAACTATGGCCTCTAAATCGGTTTTTACTTCTTTATTATAATCCAATAATGATTCTTTATTTATAGGTTCGGTATAATTGGTAATATTATTTATTGTTCTAGATATTAAAGTATCATATTTAGATTCATCACTGCTCATGTCTTTATTTTTATAATTATCATATGCAGATTCTTGATATTCCAAATCTTTAATATTGTTATAATATCTATAATCCGAAATATCAGATTCATCCGTTGGTTTAATATAAATATTTTTAGTATTTGAAACTACTGGTAATATCCATTTTAATTTTTTATCGAGGTTTACTATATGAGGAATAAGCGGTTTGTATAATATCCCGTATATTTTCTTACCAGAAACATTGCCATTTTCGTCAAATTCGGAAAAATATGTGCGCAATTCTTTGAAACGTTCTAATAAAATGCGAATGCGATTCATAACAGCATCTGTGCGTTTACTATTTGGAATTGTCGATAAAAATTCATCGGTTAATTGATTTAATTGTACTTGAACATTTATTCCGTATTGTTTTTCTTCTGGAACTTCGATTGTTTGAATAATATCCATCAAATCTTCGCCAAATAATTCATTCGCATCTAAATATACAGATTGCAATGTTTCACGGATGTTTTCATCGGGAGTAACGCCATCCGGTATTTTTATAATAGATTCCCCTGATTCTGTATAAGTAATTGACGCCTCTTTTCCTTCACCAATATCTTCCTCTTCCAATTCCTCCCCTGTTGACATGGATTTTTTGGCATATTGTGCAGGAGCATCACGTATAACAATTTTTTCAATAGGAACCTCTTCGGGAATACCTTGATAAGCAAAATTGATAAAAATAATATCATTTATGGGAGAATAGGTGGTGATCTCAATTTCATCATTTTCTAAATTAGTAATATTACCTGTTACAATCATGGGAATTTCGCCACCAAAATGAATATCAATCCATGTTCCGGTAAGTAAATTATTTTGTCTGGCATATCCTTTTTCTTGACTACGATTTATTAAATTAATTTCAGTAATCGATTCGTCGGAAATGGTCCCGTCTTCATCTATATTCAAAGTTTGTAATTGAAAAGTTGCTACATTTATTAATTTAATTTTGTTTGAATCAATATACAAAATATAGAATGTTTGACTATTATAATCAGAATTATTCGGGGCCACAATTTCTATAATATCGCCTAATTCTAAGGAAAATGAACCGGCATCGAGACCTTCGTCAGTTATTTCTTTATTTATATTTTCGGTTTCCATTTCGTTGGTTTCTTCTTCTTCTGACATATTTATATTATATATATATTTTCCTATTTTTTATTATCGTTTTTTGAATAATTATTTTCTTTATGATGTTATAAAATACTAAATGTTTATGTTCGCAAAATGAATAATATAATAAATATACATAAAGACAATATGCTATTATATGTATAATATAATATTATTACTCACAGTATTATTAAATATGGCGTCTCCTGTTACATATGTATCGTATAAAGTAGATACGGTAAATTTCGATAAGAATATTATTACCTCTAAAACCTATAAATCAAATAATGTTAATTATATGATTTTAAATAATAGTGCTACATCTATGAAGTCTGACCAAACTATGGATGAGAATACTTCATTATATCGTTCTGTTATTGTTAATCCTGATAATGGAAAGATTTTATGTTTTTCACCCCCCAATTCAGTACCATTTGTTGATTTTGAGAAAAAGTATTCTACGTATAATCCTCAAACAATTTATGCCAATGAAATTGTCGAAGGCACCATGATTAATTTATTCTATGATGAAAGAATTAATTCATGGGAAATTTCCACTAGAGGAGCAATTGGTGGAAATTATTGGTATTATAGAACAAATTATGAGGATGTTCCTCCTGAGCAATCAAAGCAAACCACTTTTCGCGAAATGTTTTTTGACGCTTTGCGTTTAAATTCTTTAAATTTGAATGATTCCGTTATTTTACAATCATTGCCGAAGGACCATTGTTTTAGTTTTGTTTTACAACATCCAGATAATCATATTGTTTTGCCAATTTCATATCCACAATTATATTTAGTTTCCGCCTATCATTTAAATGCGACATTTGACCCCTTAACAAATGAGATTACCGGCAATACAGTAACTGCTATACCGCCATATCTGTTAACGCAATTAGTGGAATTTTCTGGCGGAGTATTTACTGTGCCTCATTATTTTTCCGGTTATGAGAATTATTCCATGTTTAAGAATAATTTATGTTCCAGTATGACACCATATAATTGCTTAGGGGTTATGTTTACTAATTTGGAAACTGGAGAGAGATGCAGTATGGAGAATATTTCCTATGAACAAGTGAAGGAATTGCGTGGAAATAATCCTAATTTACAATATCAATATTTCTGTTTATTGAGAACTGGAAAGAAGCAACAGTTTTTGACATTTTTTCCTAGATATCGTCAATTGTTTGGCAGATTTAATAAGCAATATAATGATTTTATTACCAATGTTCATCAGGCATATTTTTCATATTATGTGAAGAAGGAAGGTTTACAAATTCCTAAGAAATATTTTATTCATGCATCCAAGATACATCATAATATCTTTTTGGTGAAATTACAACAGGGCGAAAAGATTATTGTTACTAGGGATGTAGTGAAGAATTATTTTGATGAAATGACTCCAAATGAATTATTATATTATTTAAATTTTGACAAAAGACAAATAAATAAGGAAATTGCTACAAATCAAGAAATTGTTCAAGAAAATGAAGCACCTGCTAATGTGTAATGCAATATATAAAAAATAACGATAAAAATAAATAAAACACAAATTATAATATTTATATTACAATAAATATTATAAAACAAAACAAAAAAAATAAAATATGATGGGCATTATGCACCATTATACATAACAGATAATTTACTTAGATTTTTAAGATATTGCGAAGTATGTTTTTTATTTACTTCGTCCATATTTTTTATTGGTCCTCTTACTTTTTCAATTACTTTTAAGATTTCCTCCGAGTTATTTACATTGGTTAAATCGGTTGAATAATCCTTATCAAAGAAAAACGAAATATCGCCCTGGTCAATAACTCCTTTATAAGGAAAATAAACATAATTATACCACGCCTTAATAATAATAGTAGGATTTAATTTTTTAATATTTTCAAAAGATACTTTGGCGCTCATAATATCTTCATTATCGGGATAAATTCCGATTAAATCATTTAAAAATTCCAAAAAATGAGTATTAAATCCACGTAAAATGCTCGATTTGTCTGCCATTGTGATAATATATTATAATAGTATAAATAACACTTTATATATTTTTGTTTGAATATATTATATATAATAGGGATTTGGTTGATTTTGTTTGACTTCTTCATTTCGTTTTTGTTGTAATGATTCTACTGTAACACTATTGGAGACCTTATCTGGTTTATATGTGTCATCAGGAGTGTATATAGTAGATGGAGTATGGTCTGCTAAAACATAATTATATGTTTGTCTCATTCCACCCTTTCCCTTTGCACTTAATTCTTCGGGAGACATATTATAATATGTATAATTCTCGGAAACAATATTACAGTTTGAACTTCCGCCGATTCCCGATAATTGATATGCAGCGGGCTCTCCATAAAATCCGGTGGCTTTCTCGTTTTGTCCGTCTACTACAGACCGAAACATTGCTAAAATATCATCCCCTAAAATTACCTTAAAATTCTGTTTAATCATTAATAAGGCGGGAACACTATAAATATTCGGCGGCATTAATACGGTTTTTCCATTTTCTAAAGTGATGTTTATTTGATTTGTTAAAGGGTCTCTTTTTCTATTATCGATACATACATAATTTAATTTATCGGCAAAATTATTCTTAGATAAAAACTGTAATAATTTTTGACAATGTTTACAATAATTGCTATAATAAAGAATATCCATAGTTCTATTTTTATATAATATATTTTTATTGGTATAAATTTTTATATTTTTTTACACATTTTTTGATAATAGATAAATGGATAAAAGACCAAACAAAATACCAACCCCAACTTCCCAAGAAATTTTATTACCAAATGCAAAAACTCCAAACAATAATACTACCAAAATGGAAATTACTTTTACAATGGGATATACAATTGTTATGTTTTTATCCTGCAAAATAATTATATAGGAATATATCAAAACTATATATGAAAAAAGTGCTAAAACTAACCAAGTGTGTCGGGGATTTCCTTCTGTGTATTTTTTGATTAGAGGTATTGGAAGTGCCGCGGAAATAGCTGCTAAAAGATAGAAAAATAATATGTAATATGACATGTATATTATATATTATGTGCTCATTTTATAATGAATTACTGCACATATTGTACAAGAGTCTAGATTGTAAATAAACCAAACCAAGAGCAATACTATGACCAACTGCATGGAACATGAATTTGCCAGGGGTCTTTGACTTAACTGACATAATTATGGCAGCAAGAACGTATAAAACAAGACTTGCCAAAGCAAATATAGACATTATGAAAAAATAATAGCAATATGTCTTACTAAGAGGACCAAAAAGGGCGTCGATTCCGTTACTCATTATGAATATATAATCTAGTAATAAAAAAATATGGCAATTTAGAATACTTTTATATTCCTAAATTGTATGTTTGGGGGTTTTTTCAATTTGGTGTATTTTATTTTATATGTGTAATATAATTTTGTACCGCAAAAAATATAAAAAATACAATATATTATTTCTAAATCAAAATAATATATAGTTTTCTCTACCCATATATTATAAAAAATGGACAAAGAATCTATATGGAAAATCATTAATTCCCAATTTGAAGAAAATTCGCAATCTTTAGTAAGACATCATATAGAATCCTATAATGACTTTTATAAAACAGGAATTTTCCAGATTTTCAAGGAAAAAAACTTAATTACCATTAATTCTTCCTACGATGAAAATATAAAGGATTACCGTCATCAATGTAATCTTTATTTGGGAGGTAAAAATGGAGATAAAATTTATTTTGGAAAACCTGTAATATACGATAATGATAAACCACATTATATGTTTCCTAATGAAGCGCGCTTACGTAATATGACATATGCCATGACAATTCATTATGACGTTGATATTGAATATATTGATATATTGGAAGATGGGGAAGCACCCTACACTTTAGACGCAAATATGATACGTGAAACTGGCGGAGGTAAAAGAGAAAATCGAGCAATGGAATTAGAAGATACCGATTATAGTGAGGAGCGCGCTGAAGCCCAATCAAAATTAGGAGGAAATTTCAAAGAACGTACCTTAGATATGTTCCAAGAAAAAGAAATGGAACTTCTAAATAAAGATCCAGACGAAGCACCTGGAGTACATGATGGATTTGATGCGGATGGAAAACCCTATAATGAAATGCGAGGTGGTGGTCCCAAAAAAGTGGAACGTAAGAAACGTTTTAAGTCGACTGAGGTTGAAATGACAACAGATATGGCGGCCAAAGTAAGAGATGCCATGGAAAAAACAGTTATCAATAAAAATCGCCAAATTCGTCCCGATATTATTGAAAAAGTTTATTTGGGAAAATTTCCTATAATGGTTCAATCCGATTATTGTATTTTAAATGGGTTGCCAAGAGAAGTGAAATATTTCGTCGGTGAATGCAAAAATGATAATGGAGGTTATTTTATTATTGATGGAAAAGAGAAGACCATTATTCCTCAGGAGAAATTCGGCGATAATATGTTATATATACGCCACGTAAACGACGAAAAATTTCTTTATTCGGCCGAAATTCGATCTGTTTCCGAAAATTCGTCCAAACCAATAAGAACTCTTTCTGTGAAAATATGTGCTCCATCGCCAAAATACACTTTCGAAAATATGGTTGTAAATATTCCCAATGTTCGTAATCCAGTTCCACTTTTTATTGTTTTTCGTGCATTGGGCATTTTAACAGATAAGGCAATTATTTCTATGTGTGTTCTAGATATTGAAAAATACGAATCTATGTTGGATTTATTTATTCCATCGGTTCATGACGCCGGAGGAATAATGACACAAAAAATGGCGTTAATGTATATTGCATCATTAACAAAATATAATACGGTTAGTTATGCGTTGGAAATATTATCGGATTTTTTACTTCCTCATGTTGGAGAGAATAATTTTATTCAAAAAGCGTACTATTTGGGATATATGGTATTCCGTTTATTGTCAGTATATACTGGTATTGAGCAACCAACTGATAGAGATAATTTCAAATATAAACGTGTCGAATTAGTTGGATCATTAATATATGATTTATTTCGCGAATATTACACAATTCAATATAGAGAAATTCATTTGGGATTAGAAAAAATTCTACATTTTAACCAAAGTATTTATTCCGATAATTTGCAAAAATTGATTATGGACAAATATCGCGAAGTTTTCCGCGAAAGACACGTTGAAATCGGGTTTAAGAAAGCATATAAGGGAAATTGGGGATCTCAAACGCATACTAAGCGTATTGGTGTGGTTCAAGATTTGAATCGTTTATCATTTTTATCTGCACTTTCTCATTTAAGAAAGACGAATTTGCCGTTGGATGCGAGTGCCAAAGTGGTTGGTCCGCGTGTTCTTCATGGTTCCCAATGGGGATTTATTGACCCGATAGACACGCCGGATGGTGGAAATATTGGTTTGCATAAATCATTGGCAATTAGTACAGTTGTTTCGCGTGGTTATTCACGAGAACCGATGATAAAATGGTTATTGGAAAAAGTAAATATGCGTTTATTAGAGGATTGCGGTCCGAAAATGTTATCCACAATGACTCGCGTATTGGTAAATGGTATGCTCGCCGGCGCCGTAGATAATCCATTAGAAACCATAAATAAAATTCGATTGTTTAAGAGAAATTCGTTGATTCCTATATTTACTAGTGCTACTTTCGAAATTAAATTGAATCTTATTTTTATTTATACTGACGCCGGTCGTGTATGTCGCCCCATTTTTTATCGTCGCGACGATGATTCAGATAAAATGTCGTTTGAAGACCCCGCCATTATGAAAAAAATAAAGGATAATGATTTTGTTTGGTCAGATTTGGTAACCGGATTTAATCGCAAGAAAATCCCCGGATTTCAAAAAGATTTGCCCAAAATATATGAATTACATGAATTATATGAGGGTATTGATTCCGAATCTAATCCCGCGCGTTTGGAACGATTTTTGAAGGGTCAGGCCATTATTGAATATATTGACCCCAGTGAAAGTGAAAATGCCTACATTGCGGTTAAAATGGAAGATATTGTAAATGAAAAGCAGAAACATACGCATTTGGAAATACACGAATCCCTCATTTTTGGTGTTATGTGCAATCAAATTATTTTCCCCGAAAATAATCCCCCGACGCGTGACTCTTTTTCATGCGGTCAAAGTAAGCAGGCAGTATCAATGTATCATACCAATTTTCAGGTTCGTATGGATAAAACGGCAGTGGTTTTAAACAATGGGCAAGTTCCTCTTGTAAAATCGCGATATATGGAACATATTAATCATGAAGAAAATCCCTATGGTGAAAATGCAATTGTGGCTATTATGTGCTACACAGGATACAATATGGAAGATTCCGTTTTAATAAACGAGGGTGCCATTAAGCGCGGTCTTTTTAATACGACCTATTTCACTGTATATGAAAGTCACGAAGAAAATAGTAAAAACGAAAGTTCTCATTCCGATAAGCGTTTAACAAATATTGAAAATCAAGAACGTGTTATGGGAACAAAACCTGGTTACGATTACAGCAAATTGGATAAATTTGGTATTATTAAAGAAAATACGCCGGTAGATGATAAAACCGTTTTAATTGGTATGACAATTAGTAATAGTGAGGCACCAGGTGCCATGGTTGACAGTTCCAAAACCCCGAAAAAAGGACAATTGGGTGTTGTCGATAAATCCTTTATCACAGAAGGAGAAGAAGGAAGTCGTATTGCAAAAGTGCGAATTCGCGAAATTCGCATTCCAATTTTCGGAGATAAAATGGCCAGTAGAAGTGGTCAAAAAGGAACAGTAGGTATGGTTGTTCCAGAGGAAAATATGCCATTTACTAAAGATGGATTACGTCCCGATATTATTATTAATCCTCACGCCATTCCTACTCGTATGACTATCGGTCAATTAGTCGAATGTATTATGGGAAAATCATGCGCGATGTATGGCGGATTTGGCGATTGTACCGCGTTTAATAATGATGGTTCCAAAATCGGTGTTTTTGGTGAGCATTTATCCAAATTGGGATTTCATTCTTCCGGAAACGAGATTTTATATAATGGTATGACGGGCGAACAAATTGAAACTAGTATATTTATTGGACCCACCTACTATATGCGTTTGAAACACATGGTTAAAGATAAAGTTAATTATCGTGCAAGAGGACCCAATACCGCACTCACAAAGCAACCGGTTAGTGGTCGTGCAAATGATGGAGGTTTACGTATTGGAGAAATGGAACGTGATGTGTTGATTTCACATGGAATTAGCAATTTCTTGCGAGAATCTATGATGGAACGCGCCGATAAATATTATATGGCAGTTTGTAATCAAACTGGTATGTTGGCAGTATTTAATCCATCGAAGAATTTGTTTTTTAGTCCAATGGCAGACGGTCCAGTTCGATTTGTTGGTTCAGTAGATGGAAAAGATATGTATATTGATAACATAAGTAAATTTGGTCGCAGTTTTAGTGTTATATGTGTGCCATATACATTTAAATTATTAATGCAGGAATTACAATGTATTAATGTTCAAATGCGTATTATTACTGAGGATAATATTGGGCAATTGGAGAATTTAACTTTTTCCAAAAATATATCGAAATTAATGCATATTGAAAATGCCGGACCAAAAGAGGTCGATGAATATATTAAACAAAAGAAGGGGATTAAACCACATTCTGTTAATTTGGAAGAAACGATGGAAACGGCGCGTCAAACAAATGAGAAATCGAAACGCGTAACTATTGCCGAAGAAGAATTTGAACCTGCCCCGGAATCTTATTCCGAAGAATCGGGTGAAATTATGGGAGGAAATGTGGCAGATTTTGATATGCATGCGGGCGAATTATATGATATGGCGACCCAAGATCATCCGTCACATATAAATGCGGGAATGCAAGGAGGAATGTACCCGGAAATGCCAATTAAACAGGAAAAAGAGGAAACTAACGAATTTCAAAAGGGAGAGACTGTGTTTTTGCGAGGGGGTACTAAATCCAATCGCCAATGGACCGTCAAAGATAATGGAGGCAATGAATTTATTACAATCGAAACTGCCGACTTGGAAGGATTAGAAGATATTGCCGATAGTATCAAAGTAGTTGAACCTCATGAAATTTATAGACCATCCGATGTTGTACACGCAAACCAAATGGGATATCCAGGTGCTTCATTGGGACAAATGATGGCACAGGATATGGGATATGGTCAACCTGAATATCCTTATATGAATTCTATGATACCCCCAGCGGGAGGAATGCAACCCGTTGCCATAAACCCATCCTTTAATATTATAACGGGTAATGATAACAAAGTGGAAACCCCGGAGCAACCCGCGACACCCGCGATGCCCATGATGGGGGGATTTGGGGGGTTATCCACACCAACACAACCGACGAAAATTTCAATGGGAGGAAATTCCACCGCCCAAAAATCGAATAAATCCGCGGATTCAGTGGACTTTACAGACACTAGTAAAGTGGATTTTAGTAAATTGGTAATAAAAAAATTGGAATAATGGCGATCTACTAAAAAATTGAATAAAAATAAAAAATACAATATAAATATATATTTCTAATAATTATATTGTATATCAAACAACAATGTCATCTTCATCTAATTCAAATAATCGCATTTTAACTGTATATAAATCACGCAATACCATATTACAGCATATGGAGGGATTGGGATATAATGTTTCTGAATATAATATGTTTAGTATTAATGAAATCGACTCTATGTTTAACCATGACCAATTAGATATGTTATTATCGAATGAAAAAACTGGGAAAAAAGTGTATATTAAATATTATTGCACCGGAACGAAACAATTACGCCCGGCCACCTTGGATACTTTTATTTCGGATTTATATGAAATAGAAGAGGTTTTAAATACGAATGATACTTTAGTAATTATTATTAATGAAGAACCCAATGAAACAATGATTCAAAAATTGATTTATATATATGAAAAATATGGTGTATTTGTGGTAATACATAATATTAAGAGATTGCAATTTAATATATTAAATCATGTTTTAGTTCCGAAATCCAAAATATTGAGTGAGGAAGAAGTCGAAAAATTACAAAAGGATTTGAATATTATGAATATTTTAACACAATTGCCGGAAATATCGCGATTTGATCCTCAGGCGTTGGCAATTGCATTGCGCCCGAAGGAAGTGGTTAAATTTATAAGAAATAGTCAGACTGCTTTAGAAACAAATTATTATAGAGTTTGTGTGAATAAATAGGCGGAAAATAATTTTGCAATATATTGTATATAGTATTTATAGTAATAAAAATAAGAAAAATGTCGCATAATGATAATATAAAAATAAAATTTTCGGGGAATGATTTTTTTTATGTGAGTAGTGTTTTAAAAGACGAGGAAAAACCAGATGAATTAAGATGTAATGATTTAAATGGAAATGCCGATTTGACGGAAGGCAATTGTGTAACTATTCCGTCAACTCCATTTAAATATGAAATATTATGGAGAGCATTTGAAGACCCCTCAGAAAAAGATAAAATTAATCCAAAAAATTTTGCTTACATTTTTCTAGGTCAATTAATAATACAATATATGGATGGAATTACACCAGTTACAAATAAAATATTTGGAAATAAAAATAGTACGAATGATAGTACTGGTAGATACGCAACATTAAATTTTGATGGAAATGGAAAATTAAATTTTTATTCAAATACAACGTCTAGAAATTATTTTTTTAGTATTGATATTCCAAATGATAATGATATTTATGACGATTTTTCTAAAGAAATAAATAATTTAACTAGTGCTAATACAACTATAGATAAAACTAACCCACATCATTATAGAGATTTTATAGGTAAAGATCATTTGGGTAAAATAAATAATTTATATAGTTCAGATAAAAAATTTAAATTAGGATTTACAGCGGAGGGAAATTTAGTATTAATGTATAAAAAAAAAGTTACAAATAGATGGATTACCGATTTCAGCGGAAATTGTTATAAAAAAGAAATTTGTAAAAATAAGAGTTTAGCAACGGAAATTAACAATTTAGAGAATAATCATTCTGGGAGAGACCAGAATTTAATAAATAGCAAATCGATTTATTCTTTGGAATTGAGGAGAACAATTAGTTTAAGTTTGGGGATAATTATTATATTCGGAAGTATTATATATAGTAAGAAATAATATAAAATAAATGTCATTATCCACGCCAGACCCAGCAAACCCTACTCCATTATCAGGAAATAATAATCTTGAACCTCCATACTTATGTAGTGGAGGTAATTTTGGAAATTCAACTTGCACTAATACCATTTACACAATTGAAAAAAATGTTATTAATAAAATTAATGATTTTTATACTAAATATGCAGAATTTGTTAGATGTAGTTCTTCTGCTGATACATCTGTTTTTGTGGATAATTCATCCCCTAGTTTAGATGGTTCATATGGATTAACCAGAATGTGTATTACATCTATAGATAATACTGCAGTAACAAATGCATATAATGCGGCAATTAATGAAATTTCAAAATTAAATCGAGCAACTGATAGTATTTCAGATACATCAAATGGTAATCCTGCTGCAGGATATAATTTTGACAACTCATTTAATGCAATAAAAACAATTTATGCCAATAATTCAAAATTACGCAACGAACTCGACCTTAAAATGAAAGAAATTTTAAAAACCGACGATTCATTCGTGAATCAAAGCAAACTTCATTATGATTCTACTATGTATGCCAGTATAGGATGGACTATTTTAGCAACATCTCTTCTTTATTACGTATTTAGAAAATTATAAAGTATATTCTAGAATTTATTCCATATATATCATGTTTTTATATAATATGATATATACAATAAAAATATATAGATTATATAAATATATAATATAAATGTCAACAGATACAAAGTTAAATGATTTATCAAGAAGATTTAATGAAATACAAAGTAAGTATGATAGTAGTTATAATATTTTACGTATGTTACCAACAGATGATGCAGTAGATGCATATCCAAAAGGATGTGTCGCAAAAAGTCCAGGAAATAATAATTTTCCAATTGGCATGCAATTATTAAATAATTCGCCACAAACATATGAGACCTGTAAAATAGGTGCCTCATTGGAATTTAGTAAAATAAAATATAATGAATTGCAAGACATACAAAATAATAATATTCAAAAATCTCCCGGATTAAAATTTACAGTTGTAGACGGATATTTTGTTGATAATCCATTATATTTTTTAAATGGGAATTATGGTACTGCACCTGTAGTATTAAAATCAGACTATACGACCGATGTTACTAATTTAGATAAAGGAACAAATGGTTATTTAAAAAATGCCCGAAATTCTGTTTCTGTTGAATGGCAAGGTTATGTTATTCCCGATAGTACAGGAAACTGGAATTTTAATTTAGGTAGTGATGATGCTTCATATATGTGGTTAGGAAATCACGCTTTATATGATTATAAAACGTCTAATGCACAAATTAAAAATGGCGGATTACATGGATATACAGAAAAAAATGGTAGTGTCTATTTAATAAAAGGACAAATATATCCTTTAAGAATTCAATATGGAAATAATTATGGAGGTATGTTTTTTTCATTTTATATTAAATCTCCAGGCGGAGACATAAAAACAAATAATGTATTATTCGTATTAAAAAAAGGTTCCGATTTTTATGAAATGAAACAGCGATATTTTGCATTAGTTCAAAATCCTAGTTCCTTAGGATATTCGTGCTATGTTGCCGATAGTCATATAGATAACGAACAAAATAAAAATTTAAAACTTCAAAATATTTCTTCAGATAGTGAAACTCAAACAACAATACATAAAGTGGTTTGGAAAGGTTTAGATGATACAAAACCTGATGAAGTTAGTAAAATTAAACCAGGAAATTATGCAAAATTTGGTACAGAAGGATTAGTAATATATGATAAATATAATACTCCTTTAAAAACATTTAAAGTAAATGATCCTCATCCTACTAATCCTCAATTTGTAGGAAAATTAATTGGCGGAACAAATACAGGAGATACCACATATTTTAGAATACAATACAAAAAAAAGGATAATACGACAGGTGATTATCGTTTTATGTATGCAACAAATCCTTCCAATATGAAATCAAGTAATCTATTTAGAAATGAAATAGGTCAAAAAAAAACATCCGATCCAAATACACCAAATGAATTTAAAGAGGGTGAAATAATTACTGCAACAAGTGGTGTATTTAAAACAGGAGTAACTCCATATACGCATAAATTAACAATAGATACTAATGGTAATCTTGTATTATTATGTTCTGTTGAAGGATGTAGTGAAACTAAAAAAAATGCATCTAATCAAGATATTAAAATTTCTTCTGAAAATGCAAAATATTTATATGCATTAGATGTTGATGAAAAGCAAAATAATTATTTTTATGCCGATACAGCAAATAAAGTTTTGGAAAAAATACCGGCGTCAAGTGATTCCAAAAATGGAGGAGTATTGGGGTTTACTGATTTTATAGCAGTTGGAAATTATATGCCAGACACAACAAAATCTGCTAACTTTATTTCTGTAAATGGATTAGATGAATGTAAAACAAAATGTAAAACATCTACATCATGTGATACATTTTTTTACAAAGAATATACAAATAATACAAAATATTGTTTATTAAATTCACCGAGTGAAGAAATTATTCCATTAAATTCGACAAATCCCGTAAGTGGTTGGGGAATTAAATCTTCGAAATTATATATTAAAAATAAATATTTAGATATGTCATCAAATTATATGGCAAATCCTATTCCGACATCTATTATAGATAGTTATAATGGTTATGCAAATTATTCTAACCACACTATTAGTGGAAATATATTTTCATCACCAAAAACTGTTGGACCTGAAAGTACCCAAGAATGGAAAAATGCCAATTCTGATTTACAAAGAATGTTATGGGGTACAAGAGGAAAAGATGGATTTACGACAGTACAAGAAGGATTAGTATATAGTTCACGTATTTGTAGTGGAAATACACAAGACGGATGTATTAGAGATATTTCAAATAATAAAATTGCTCCACTAAAAGAAAAAGCAAGTAAATATAATTTAGCTCTTCAAAAATTAAGTCAAAATAGATTAGATTTATCTAACAATATTGCTTCATATAATAGTGTAAAAGGTCAATTAGAAGGTGACGCAAAATATAAATTTGCGGTTGCACATGACCCAACTGTTACAGAAAAACCAGACATGTTAGATGGATTAAATGATGACGCAAATGAAATGCTTCTTCAGCAAAATAATATGTATTTAATGGGAACTTTAACTACCGCCAGTTTATTAATATTAGCAATTATTTTAAGCAAATAACATATGCAATTTATAATATACAATAAAACAATAATATATTTAGTTATAATATATTATTATTTAAGATGTCTATTTTTGATATTAATGGAGTATTGAATGTTCAAACAAAATATTTAAGTGATTTAGCAGCACAAGGTGATGCTAATCCAGGAACAGTATCTAATGGTATAAAAAATTTACAAGATTATTTAAACAATTTAAATACTGCAATATCTAGTTCTGGTAATGCCACTGCTCAACTTTTAACAAAGCAAAAAGAAGTTAGCGATATTGTTAATGCTGAAGCAGCCAGATTAGTAACAAAAAAACAACAAATTGACCAAAAAACAGATATGGCAAAACGTATGGCCGAATTAAATGACAATTATAAAAATCGTCAATCTTATATTAACAATATTTTTGTCATTGTTGTTATTGGATTACTCATTTTTATTGCTTTAATTAAATTGCGAAATTGGATGCCATTCATTCCCAGTGGTATTTTCGATTTATTAATTACTATTTTATTTGCTGTTGTAATTATTGTGGTAATAATGAAAGTATATGCCATGAATAAGCGTGATAATTTGAATTTTGATGAATTAAAACTTCCACCGATGCCGCAAGATAATAAATTTGAGGAGCGTCGCGCCAACATTAAGTCTGGAAATTTATTGGGAATTAATCCGGGAGAAATGTGTGTCGGGCAAGATTGTTGTGTTGATGGTTCAACCGTATGGAGTGATGCATTTCAAAAATGTTATCCAAAAAGTTATAGCACAACATCTGGTGGCACCACTACTAATTATATATGGAATGTAAATGGTAATCAAGGATCATATATTAATTCGAGTACTTGTACTAATGCTAATAGAAAACAAATTTGTGGAGATATTTGTATAGGAAATACTGAAGTATGTGGTCAAGGATTTTCTTGTATGTCTAGTCAAACTCCTCCTTTTACACCTACCGAATTTAGTCATTATTCCTTATATAAATAAATATCATAATATATAAAGTATTTGAATATATTATAATATAAAATGGGACAAAAAATTAGTTTAACTCCAGGAAAAGATAGATATGAAGATAAACTTAAGAGAGAAATTGCTGATAAAAATAATGAAATTGCAAGATTAAACACAAAGATTTATAACCCTCTTAAAACATCTACTAAGGCTACTACAAATATTGTTAATTTGTCACGAGACAAAATTATTGAACATGTTAATAACGACCATAATTTTTATAGTAATAATGTAATAGATAAAAACGATAGCGGATTGCAAAATTCAACAGTTGCATTAGATGCAATTGCATATGGACAACAAGTTGTACTAAACAACCAAGATGATGAAATATCAAACAAAAATGCACTAAATGATGCACTAAAAAATACTCCCTCCGGTGATTACAGTGTCCTTTTTACCGCGGTTAAAACTCAAAATAACAATATTCAAAACCAAATTAATGAACTACACGATACTTATTCTACCGATAATCAAAAAGCCAATTATCAATCCGAAAAAATTCTCACTCTCAAGAGAATAAATTACGTCCTCTTCATTATTTATTACATGGCATTATTAGTTTTAGGATTAGTTCTTGTAATGTTTAATACCACATTATCCAAACAAAAAAAAGTAATTATCATCGTTTTATTGATGATTTTCCCTTTTATTTCGGATATTTTATATCAATTGCTGGCGTATATTTATAATTTTATATATGCTACATTAAACGGAAATGCATATACGTCGAACAACTACTAAAAAATAATACATATATTTATATATTTATTATTTGGGTTTTGTTTTTATTTTTATCGTCTATAATTCTTCTATATCTACATCACTATCATCTACATCAGATAAACTTACAATTTGTTCTCTATCATAATTAATTCTAACACCTCGCCAACATTTATATTTTTCGAATTTTCCAAATTTCTTATCCATATAGGCTTGTACATCCTTAATATTTGAACCAGTTTTCGTGCCATATGCACCCTGATACCAAACACTAAATTCAGCAGTCAATTCATTCTTACTAATTGTTCCTGCAGGATCAACCACAATTTTATCCGCCACAAATTCTGATATATAATCCTCTCTTTGACGATAAGAATTACTCGATTTCATAACCATATCGCAATCTTTTACATTGCCCTCGGTTTCCACTGCTCTTTCCACCAACATTGCCATAAATACTTCCTTCCATTCGTCGAATTTTTCTTCAATACCATGAACCTTTTTATATTGATAAGGATGTTCTTTATCGGTAGGGTCAATATCATCTGTAAACATGGAAAGGAAATCAACAACACGAATACGACGCCAAGTACCAAAATCCTGACTTTTGACCTCTAAAAATACGTTTGCACATAAAACCAACTTAAATTGCGGAGTAAATGTAATCGATTCCGGCATATATGGAGCACGCGCCTTAATATCATCAATACCACTGGTCAATTGTTTCAATATACCTTCATTCATTTTATCACCTTTTTGCGGTTCCTGCATTACAGCATATCGAATACCTTTTAATTCAACCAATTCAGCACAAGTACCGCCAACTTTTGTTCTTTCATTTGTTACCAAACTGAGAGGCACATCACCCTTATATTCTCCCAATATTTTGGTCATAAGAGTAATTAAAACCGATTTTCCATTGGAACCTTCGCCAATATACATATTGAATGTCTGTGATTTTGCAACACCAATTAAAACAGACGCCAAATGGTCCCACATATAATTGCATAATTCTTTCACTGGAAATAATTTCATCATAAAATCGTTAATTTCGGCCACAATTCTGGCATCCCGAGTTGGATTATATGGTTTATAATCGATTCCGGTTGATTTCGAAATGCAATCCTCCGGATAACCTCTGCGAAATCGCTTCTCTTTAAAATCGAATACGCCATTATTGAAACAAAGCAAATAAGGATTCGTATCTAATTTTTCCAAAAAGGAATCGTCATAGAATAAATCACGCGCTTCTTGCATAATATTCTTTTTATCATTCGTTTTGGCTAATCGCAAACAAATATCCAATATTTTGTCCGATTTCAATTTTAATATTTTGGCGGACTGACTTTCCGTATCATGGTTAGATTGTTGAGAAAATATGCGCTCCACTTTTCGGCGATAAATATCACGCATTTCCGTTGAAATGGCTTTTCTCAATGTAGTAGCCGAATCAATCTCTTCCCATCTATGCTTTTTATAAGTATACCATATATTACCTTTTACACTAACACATACATATTGATCTTTATACATTTCATATAATACTTTACCCAAATCAAAATCACCACACCCCTTCATCGATTTTTTATCCTCGCCAATTTCACTCACACTAACTCCCAACGTTTGGTCAATATAATAATCGATACTATTTTCGCGGACTTTTTTATATTGTTCCAATGCATCGATTTTTGACCAATGCATAATAGAACGCACTGTTAATCCCTGTGGATTATTCAAATCGAAATTTTGCCATTTTTCAAATAAATCGGGAATATCGGTAAAATGAAATCCCTCATATTGTGCACTGAAATATACCCATACAATAAATAATTTATCGCTGGTATTTCGCAATGCCCATCCTACACGAATCCATTTACTATAACTTCCCAATCCATAATATAATTCGGGCAATGTCATTGTATAATCATACGCCTGGCGAATTTCGTATTCAGTGCAACTTTTGGTAATATTATCCAAAAATTCGGCCATTGCCTGCTCTAATTGTTCCCGATTTTTAATTTGTAAAACACTTCTCGCGGAAATATCTCCGAAAAAGCAACTGGCATTCATCGTTTCTCCAACTGAAACGACGCGCTTCATTTTCCTTGCACCAGGTCCGTCAACAACGACTTGACCATTCGAAATTGCTTGATTTCGTGTCTCGATAAAATCATTCTTGTAAAATAAAGAGGGATGTGTATTACATCTGGCTGATAATTTAAAGAAATTGGATTTTAAATCGAATTTAGCAATCGGCAGTTTTTTCCGGGAAATTTCTTCGTCAGAAGAATCGTAAGAAATCGTGTATATTTGAGTAAGTGCGTATGGTTCATATCCTGGTTTAGTTGACCCGTATAATTGCCAGTTTGTTTTACCAGTCGAAATTCCCGCGTCTAATACATCTTCCCATGTATTAATAATAGGAAAATCGCCCCATATTTCCTCTATTTTTGGAATTATTCTTTTCCTTAATAATTGCTGAGTAACATGATCACATTGTAATCCAAATATAAGATGAATTCCATCTTTGGTTATATTTTTATCGGTAAGATGTTTTAATGATTTTTTTTCTAATACATAGACATCGAATTTGGTCTCATCGTCGAACTGATAAATTTTGATTAATTCTTCTAAATAAACGTCGATTAAATCCTCGATATGTTCAATAGAATATACGCGAGTTTTATGATTTAATGGAAAGCGTAAATCAATGTCAACCAATAGGGGACAGTTGTTTTCTAATTGCACTTCGGTAAAATATTCCGGTTTATTTCTAACAAATACTTCTTGAAAATAAGCTTCTAAAAATTGGGGATATTCATCCTCTGGTATGTGATAATTTCCCCCGAAAATATTTAATTCATCATTGCGAATGCGAGTATTTGTTGATTTTAAATCACTGCCTTTTTCAATAAACTTTGACTTGACAAAATCAAATAATTTGGGATTAGAATTAATTTTTGGTTTTATAGATATAGATTCATTAGCAGTTGCATTAGTTTTAGTTTGTTGTAGAGAATTCATTTTTGCATCTACACTATTTATTTTATTCATCACTTTAGGATATTATATATTTATATTTTTAAATGGTTTTTTTCAATTTTATAGCGAAAGTTGTAAATTATATAGTGCGTGATATTTCATATCTTTATACCGTATTTGATCGTGTATAAAAAATATAAAATTGAATCAAAAGAACTTAAACAATATATTATATCTATATATTACAGTAATAAATCTAATACTCTATAAATAAAATGAAGTTCTGCAACGTTTGTGATAATATGTATTATATCTCTATTAGTGAAACCGACCAAAATCGGATGATTTACACTTGTCGTAATTGTGGAAATCGCGATGAATCTATTTCGGAAGAGGGCGCCTGTGTATTAAAAACCCAATTGCAAAAAGGTGCCCAATCGTTTCAACATATCGTCAATAAATATACCAAATTAGATCCCACTCTTCCTCGCATTTATAATATAAAATGTTGTAATTCCCAATGCATTACAAATGAAGAAAATTCTAAAAAGAAACCGGAAATTATTTATATTAGATATGATGATGATAATATGAAGTATTTATATATTTGCGTGGACTGTGACGCAACCTGGAAAACTGACGATAAAAAATAAAAAATTGAAATAATATAAAAACATTAATATATTTATATATTATTAATTATAATCAAATATATTTAGAAATTTACCTACCTATAATATAAATGTCAGACAACGAATCCGGATATAGTAGTTCTTCAGATAAAGAAGCAGATAATGTTTTTGATATAAAATCACATTTTTCTAGAAAAGAATTTTTACAAAAAAATAAATTTAATTCGCAATATGCTGGGAAAAAAGAAGAAATTGGTGGGTTGGAGGAGGATGACGACGACGATGACGATGATGATGACGACGAAGATGATTATGCGGAGGGATATGCTGGCGGAGCAAAAAAAGTGAAAAAACAAAAAGAATATTATGGAGAAGATGATGAAGAATTATCTGAGGATCTTAGTGACGATGACTTATCAGAACCTGGGTCGGATTTTGATATTGAAAATTTAGATAGAACTGATAAAAAGAAACCGAAAAAAGTAAAACAAATTGATGATGATTATGATAATACACCAAAACATTTATCAGATACAGATGATGATTACGACGACGATGATGTGGATGAGGATGAAGATTATTTGCAAAAATTCGATGATAATATACGAAAGAATATTATTGCCGATTATCATCCGGAATTAAATCAAATAAGTTATGAAGAAATCGAAGCATTATGTGTCATTACTAGAGATGAAACTGGTGCAATTATTGACCCTTTGCACAAAACATTACCATTTTTAACAAAATATGAAAAGGCGCGAATTTTGGGAGAACGTGCCAAACAATTAAATGCTGGAGCCAAATCATTTATAGTTACTGATCCTTCTATTATTGATGGATATATTATTGCATTAAAAGAATTAGAAGAAAAGAAAATTCCCTTTATTGTGAAAAGACCAATGCCAAGTGGAGGATGTGAATATTGGAAATTAAAAGATTTGGAAATTTTGGTGTGAATAATATGTACATAAAATAAAAATAAAAAAAATATATTATATATAAAAAATATATTATATATAAAATTTAAAAAAAATCCCCAATGGGGGTTATTTTTTTTTGGTTTCTTATTTTATTTGGTTTATTTTTTGGTTTTTATTTTATTTTATTTTATTTTGTTTTTTTTTTATTTGGTTTATTTTTGGTTTTTTATTTTATTTTGTTTTTATTTTATTTTGTTTTTATTTTATTTTGTTTTTATTTTATTTTATTTTGTTTATTTTTTTTGTTTTTATTTTATTTTTTTAATTATGCCATACCGGAATAATCTACGCGAGGAATATTTCGCTTTGGATATCTTGGTGATGCCGGCATATATTTTTCTGTTGGTTCGGAATATTCTTCAATATGTATTTTTGCATGTTGTTTATATACATTATTAATTCCGATAGAGAAACTAGTTTTCATTGTTTGCATTAAATAGCGAATTTCGTGATTCATTTTATTTATTAATAATATTATTATAGAGAAAGATATATATATATATTTTATTGTGTAGATATAATTATATACACAATAAAAAATCAACTTTTTGTCAATTTTTTTATTTTTTTATTATTTTTATTTTTATTTTTATTTTTATTTTTATTTTTATTTTTATTTTTTTATTTTTATGCTATGCTATGCTATGCTATGCTATGCTATGCTATGCTATACTATACTATACTATACTATACTATACTATACTATACTATACTATACTATACTATGATATGCTATATAATATTTTTTTTTATTTTTTTATTTTTTTATTTTTTTATTTTTTATATAATATTTATAATTCGCGATAATTCACTTTGGGAATATTTCTTTTTGGGTATCTTGAAGGCAACACTTCATTAATGCAATTATTTGAGTTTTTTTTGTTTTGTTTTTTAGTTTCTTTTTTATTTTCATTTTTATTTTCTCTTTTGAAATAAGAGAAATATTTAATGTGTTGTTGTTCATGTTGTTTAATTATTTCTTCATTTTTAATTATATATGCTTCTAACGTGGTAGTTTCAACAGGAACAGATACTTTTGTATATAAATAATTTGTTTGTTCAACAGTATTATAAAATTTAACTATATTTTCAGTATTTAAATCCTTTTTCTTTTCTTCAATATCTTTTTTCAAATCATCAATTTTATTTAATATAGTTTTTAATAAAGTTTTTCCTGGATTAGTATTAAACATTTCAGTATTAACAAATAAATTAATAATATTTTCATTAATAAATTCATAAATTTCAATTGATTTTATTAATTTTTCATTAGGAATAATTGAGTAATAACAATCATCCAATAATTTTCTAAGTTTAATACGGAAATCAAATATACGTTGATCGTTGTGTGAATTTGACATTTTAGAGTAGAATAGAGTAAAATAGAGTAGAGAGTAAAATAGAGTAGAGAGTAGTGAATAATATAATAGGAAATAGGGTGGGGGGATTATAATTTATTTATATAAAAGGATTTCAATTTTTTACATACATAAATCAGAAATTTATGTATTCAAAAATTATAGAGACATTTTGTATCTATCAATTTTTTGTATATATAATTATATTATGTATCCAAAAAAATATATCGGTATTTTACCGATATCAATTTTTTACATACATAAATCACAAAATAAATATTTACGTCTTCCAATGTTTTCCACAATCTAAACAAGTAACAAATACAGTTGTAGGTTCATCTGCACTTCTAGTTTGTAATTCAAAATAATTACATCTTTTTGATTTACATTTTTTGCAAGTATACATATCCGTAGAAGCCTCTATATTCATAGTATACTTTGAAGAATCGCGTTTAATCTTTCGTTCAATTAATTCTTTCCAATGGTCCGGATTAAATTCCTGATGCGTCATTTTAGATAATTGTTGCGGAGTAATTTCTTTGTTTTTAATTTGCGTTAAAAATTCCACATTTTTCAAATTAATATATATACTTCTTAATCGATCAATATATAAAGATGCAAATTCTTTCGATTCCCATTTTCTTACTAATTTTTTCATTTTAGCTTCATTAATAGCAAAATTAAATATACTTTTTTCCACATTTTGGGCAATTGTTTCGTCGCCAATTATGGACGTTAATTTTTTGCAAATATTTTCGCGGAATAATTCAGGATTTGTTATAGAGGTGCTCGTCATTTTATTTTATAGAATATAATAGATATATGTTTATATCTATTTATAATATTCAATTTTTTTTGGAAAGAATGAAATCTTTATATATAATTCTTTGATTTATGTATACATAAAATTCATATGGGTAAAATACCGATATATTTTTTTGAATACATAATTATATTATGTATTCAAAAAATTGAAATCCTTTTATATAAATAAATTATAATCCCCCACCCTATTTCCTATTATATTATTCACTACTCTCTACTCTATTTTACTCTATTCTACTCTCTACTCTATTTTACTCTATCAAAATGTCTGCTATATGTTCTCCTATTTTACCCAAAACTATAACAACTAATTTACCCTTTCAAACTATATTCTCAAATATAAATTCTGTTTTAAATACTATTTCTGAAACAGAAAAAATATCATTTGAATATTGTTCAATGCCGAATGATTATACTGATAAACTTTTTAATATATTTTATATAAAAGATAATGAATATTGCCATATGCAAATTTATATAAATAAAAATAATGATAATAATTATCTTATCGAATTTAGCAGTCAAACAAAGCGTTCATTTCCTGAATTATATTTAATTAATGAAATTAAAAAATCTTTTGGATATGAAAATTTATCTACTATTAATAATTTTAAACCGAATCCCTTGCCTAAAGAATTATATATTCCTTTATCAAGAGAAGAAGCATTAAATGCTATTGCTCCTATAATTGAATTAGCCAAGTATAATTCTCAATATAATAAAATCGGAATATCACTATTATTTGATATTATTACTGAAAAAGAATTAGTACCTTATTTATTTGAATTAGAAATAAATAAGATATATGCTTCATTATTAAATAAATATATAGATAAACGATATTGCAATGAAATGGTTATAATTATTTTGATTTCTATTGAAAAATTATTAGATATTGATAATGAATATAAAATTAAATTAAAAGAAACCGATTTATATGAATCTCTCACATATATTATTAAAAACTATAAAAATGATTATATTAATGATTTAATTATTAAAACTGCAAAAAATATCATGTTAATGTAATGTAATGTAATGTAATATAATGTATATTCTGTTATATAATAATGTATATTCTGTTATATAATAATAAAAAATAAAAAAGAAAAAATAAAAACATAAAAAAAAGAAAAATAAAAAAAAGAAAAATAAAAAATAAAAAAAGAAAAACACAAAAACTTTTTTATTTTATTTTTTTATAGAATATTTTATACATATTCTTCTTCTTCCAATTCATTTGTGCAATCAAACACATCAACCGGTTCCACAGGTTCTACTACAGGTTTTTCTTTTTTTAGTTTTTGTGGAGTTTTTCTCTTTTTTGTTTTCTTGGGTTCTTCATAATCTTCATCCATATCTTCATTATCATCAACTATAAATCCATCTTTCGCATATCCCTCTTTCGTTTTTGGAATATTATCATCCGAATCCATTTCTTCATCATCATCGGAATCATCTTTTCCCAAATCTTCAAATCCTCCAAATAAATGCTCATATGCTTTTTCCCACATACTCTCATTTAAATCCACGATAGTTCCATTGCATTTTCCAGTTAAAACGCAGGCGCCAAAAAATAATTTATTATCAACTGGAGGTGGAAAATCATATTTATTTTCCTGACCTGCCTTTCCTGCAGTTTTTCCATAAAGTGAAATAGAATATTCATTTCCATTTATAGGAAATTTCCACGTAGCATGCGTATTAAATCCTTCTGGACTTTTAAATCCGGCTTTTTTAAATAATTCTTCTTCAGCAAATACTTTTACTTTAAGTTCGCGAATAGTTCCTGGTTTTTCAACAATAAGAATAGTAGTCATGTTTAACAATAATAAATAATAAATAATATATAGAATAATAGATAAAGTAATTTTTATATTACTTTAGAAATGATTATTATGTTTTTATAATATATAATGTCAAACAAAACAGAAAAGCGAAGAAAACAAAGAAAAAATAGAAGTCAAAAACGTAAATCTTCAAAGAGAAGAATTAGAGGTGGATTTTGGCCATTTACAACCCCAGACCCTACATCTACTACAAATTCAACAACAGAAAATATTACAAAAGAAGGAATAACAAAAGAGGAACCCCCGCAAGAATCTGTCAAGGAAACAACTGAAGAAAAGGTTAACGAAACGCAACCTGCTGAAAAGGTTGACTCTTCTACAGTAAATACTGCACCCAGTGAAGAGAAAAAAGGCATGTTTTCATGGTTTACTGGTATGTTCAACAACAAGAAATCAACCACTGGAGGAAAACGTCGCAATAAATCCCATAAAAAATAAATATACGTTTGTTTTTTCGTTTCCAAATATGTTTTTTTATTATAGATTTCAAACAAAAATAGAAAATGTGGACAATATTACATACAATCGTATTTTCCATAATTATAATTATTGCGTTTCATTATTTTTGGAATTATATAAAAGACACTTATTCAACAAAACGAACGAAAGATTTAGTAGGTTTTCAAACAGAAAAATACAAATCCATTGTTAAAGAAGTAATTGAAAATCGTCAACAAATTGGGGTTGACCAACCAATTTACGATGGATTTTTAAATCAAAATGAAAAACAATCTATGGACGATGATTTAACCTCTTTTATGCAGCAACAATTGTATGCCGGTCCACAAAATACGTCACCTGATACGACACCATTACAAATAACATTATAAAACAATATAAATATAACTTACTATAATAATTTATATTTACCTTAAATCTTGAAAAAATGAAGTCGGAATTAAATCCTGTTCAATTTCAATATCTTATTAAGCGTCTTCCAAAATTCGAACTTTCCTATGAGACAATTGCCCATAAGAAAGTTTTTCCTGCATATAATGCATGTTTATCTATACCCAATGGGAAAAAATTCATCGCCTGGTTTTCATTTGACCGCGCCAAAGATGTATGTTATTTAATGGAATTAAATAAAGAAAAATTTGTTTCAAAGGCAACCGTAGTTGATACTCTTTTTCACAATAGTTTATCCAAGGGAACTGTTATATATGGTACGGTTATTCCTTTCGATAAATCGCCGGAAAATGGCGAAGAAAGCATATTACAAAATCAGGGAAAACGCTTCTTTGTAATTGAAGATATGTTTTTCTATAAGGGAATACCCCTTAAAAATGCCATTTTTGGTGAAAAATTGGGATATATTGAAGATTTCGTTAAAAATCAAATTGTTCAAAAATTTCACTCTAAATCGAGTCTTGTATTTACGTTGCCAGTTTTATGGGGAATAAATGAGACAGACCCCACAGAAGAATCGGTTTTTGCAGAATATGAAAAACAGAAAGAAAAAATAGGATATAATGTACATCATTTGCAATTGCGAAAATTAACAGAGATTGCCCCATATATGAATTTGCCATTAGTTAATGTACTTGCAAGATTAAATAAAAGTGCTCCAATTATACAATCCAGTATAGAAATAGATAAAACGGAACGAATTTCTAAATTACAATTATCTAATTATATACACGATTTCCGAAAACATCAATATAAATTTCCCACGGTATTTCAGGTTTCAGCAGATATACAATATGATGTATATCATTTATTTGCATGTGGAAAAGAAAAGGCAATGGTATATTATGGAGTTTCATATATACCTAATCTGAAAACAAGTATTTTTATGAATAGTTTATTTCGAAATATCCGGGAAAATAAAAATTTAGATTATATTGAAGAAAGTGACGACGAAGCAGATTTTGAAAATATTGCGGAAGATAAATATGTGGATTTAAACAAAACAATAAATATAGAATGTGTATTTCATCAAAAATTTAAAAAGTGGATTCCTCTTAGAGTGGTGGGACCTCATGAAAAAATAGTACATATTAGTAAATTAGTTGATAATTTTTATCAATAAATCCAAACCTAAAAATAAATAAAAATCAAAAAAAAATATATTTGGACTTATTGACGTCTATTTTTTTGGGTGCGTTTATGTGAACGTTTTACCGACTTACGTTGACGTTTGGAGGATTTTCGTTGACGCCGTCTTTTTCCTCCAACCGATTTGGATTGAAATTGTGCCATATTTCCTGATGTGGAAGTTGCATGAGGAGTCGGAAGAACTTTTGAGGAATTATCATTGCCCGCCGGATAACCACTAAAAGTAGTGGCAGTAGAACTCATATTTGTCATTATATATGTATATAATTTATATATATAATATTTTTTTATATAAACTTTCATTTTACAAATACTTTTTTTGTCCTAGAATGGCCATATCCATATTTTTGTTTGGATTTATTGGCTAAACGATATGCCGTTTTATTATGATTGCAACCTTTTTCTATAATATTATAATCTACTGCGGCAGACTTTCCAGCAGTTAATGAACTGGCCAATCTGGCCAATCCCCATGATCTCGCCGATTGATTTGGACGAGAACCCGATGAATAATACGCACCTTCTCCTTTATTTACTATTTTACGTAAGGAGGAAATAGAACATCCCGTTTTTTTGGCGAGGTCTTTTCCTGGAGTTATTTTGTCGATTCCGTATATTTTTTGAGCATTTCGAATATGTTTGGATGTTTTGGAAAAAAAAGAACCTACTTTTGGTCTTTGAAAATATTTGTGAGATTTATATAAAGTACGCGATTTTTGTAAAGAGGCAATTTGTTTCTTTTTATCCTTTTTTGATAATGAAAAAGGTAAATATCGAATTGGTATTTTTTTCATTTTTTATATTTTGTTTGAATATATGTTATATAATATGTATAAAATATATTTTTTCGTTAGTTTATTATTTTTTTTATGAGTTTATGACTATTCTATTTTTGCGTAATATAGGCAAGTAAGGAAATCTTTTCATTTTCAGGTAATCTTATTTGCCTAATAATTTTCAAAAACTTTTGATATTCTTCTATTTCCAATTCTATCTTTTCTAAATTTTCATTTTCGTAGGCGGAAATATATTTCAATATAGTTGTATAATAGGTTTCTGTTTTATCCATTTTTTCTAATTTTTCCATTTGTTTTTTTGTATTTTCAAACAAAGTCTTTCTAACGCGCATTTTTTCTTCTTTTTCTCTTCGTTTTTCATTTTCTTCATATTCTAATATACTTTGTTTGATTATTTCTTCTTCCATCTCTTCTTCTTGTTTTCTTTGAAATTCTTCATATTCTAATATACTTTGTTTGATTATATCTTCTTCGGTTGGATTGTATATTTCTTTATTGTCTTCACTTTCTGATTCTATTTCATTTGTTTGATTTTCCTCAAAATAATTGAGGCGATTATTTTTTTCTTCCTCTGTCATAAAATGCTGGGTTGATAATATTGGAGGATTATATGTTTTTTTATTTTTCTTTTTAGTTTCCTTTTTAATTTGTTTTTCTATTTGACGCCTTTCATCTCTACTTATTGGTGTAGGTTCGAAAAATGACGGATAATTAGGAATTAATGTATCCATATAGGATTCATCTGGGCGGCGAATATCATCATCGAAATTAGTATTTGAATTCATTGTAATAGAGTAAATAAATTATATTATAATATATTTAATTAATAATTGAATATGGGGTTGCAAATAAAAAATAATTTATAATAAAAAATCAATTTTTTTACACTTCTTCAGGTTCTTGTCCAAATTCTTCATCCGGAATATTTTCGTCGGGAATTGTTTCTCCAGCAGATTCTATATCTCCTCCATTCGGTTTTCTATTTTTTGCGAGTTCTAATTCCAATTTCATTTTTTCCTGACTTAATAAAATTTCATACATATGTCTTTCCATTGCCATCATTTTTTCCTCATGTATTTGTTGTTGCTGGGTCGCATTGACTTCTTTTGCCATCATTGTTTCCGGTTTGTTTTTTTCAAGTGCTTTACGGGTATTTTTTGACGTATCCACCATTTCATGTTGGACCCCAATGCTTTTCAACATATCATTTATAGTCATAGTTTTTACATGTTCAAGTGTATTTGCATATGAGGCCAATTCCTTAAATACTAAAGATACTAAACCAACAGATCCGGCAATAAAATTCAAATTATTATCGGGAAAACTACTGCTGGCAAAAGACATTACAGATGATGCAGTAATCATTATTGTGGAAACCGTCATAAAAATTACACTGACACGTGACCATCCGGTTTTGGTGGTAATATGATATTCAATATTGGATTTGTAATAGGGCAAAAGAATTTTACGAACAATTTCGTTTTTGAAATCGTCGGGAATAACATGTTCCGGGTCATTGGCATCAATATTTGGATATAGTTCGGACATTTTGAATAATAATATATATGTTATAATATTATTTTTATATTTTCTTTTTTATGTAAATTTATTTTTTTGTGTTTTTCTTTTTGATTTTTTATGGGATTTATTTTTATTTTTACGATATTTGTTTGAAATAGAAGTTTTATATTTATTATATTTTTGCGTTTTTCTTTTTCCTCCTTTTTTTATTGTTGAATTAACAGAATTAATAGGAAGAACTTGGATTTTGGATGTAATTCTTTCTATAATATATTCTGTATGTTTTACTCCAGTTAAATCAAGTAATTTTTGTCTATTTTTTATAAAATTTGTGCAAACAGTTGCATTATTTTTTGTTGCATTATATTCTGTTTCTTCCATAAACATTTTTGGTGACTTATTTGTAGTTAAAATATAAAGTTGTGTTGATTTATCTTTTAAAAATTCTTTAACTAATTCTAATGAAATATAAGAATATATAGATTCTTCGACACCATTTATTCCCAAATTAATTATAGAAATATATTGTTTAGGATCTGATTCTTCTGTGCAATTTTTATAATAATTGGTCTCAGTTAATTTTTCTATAGTCTCTTTAATTATTTTTCTATTTAATGGAAATTGTTTATTATTAATTCTAATTATAATATTATCATTTTTTTTATAGTGTATACTTTCATTAGTTGAAGAAGCAGTTTCATCATCTTCAATATTTCCCAAAAAATCATTTATAGTTGGAATTTTTTTTTCTTGAACTACTTCATTTTTTTTTGTAAAAAATGACGTTAAGAAATTTTTTACTTTTTTAATAAAAGATATATCGATTTCTACCTTGGAAATATTGTTTACACTACTTTTTATTTCGCAATAATTTTTTCCAGAAGTTTCAGGTAAGGGACAATTATATATTTTTTCATTACTTTCATTTAATATTAATGTAGGTGCAGGTGCAGGTGCAGGTGCAGGTTTAGGTTCAGGTTCAGGTTCAGGTTCAGGTGCAGGTGCAGGTTCAGGTTCAGGTTCAGGTTCAGGTGCAGGTACAGGTGCAGGTTCAGGTTCAGGTTCAGGTTCAGGTTCAGGTTCAGGTTCTTCTTCTTTTATTGTTAATAAGTTTGGAGAAAAAGTAATTTTTTCAATTATATTGGACAATGTTTTTTGGTCAATTATAACACCGCCATGATTAAAACAATCCGGTATAGAAGTTATAGGATTATTTACAAACGATATTTTACTTCCAGGTAAAAATAATTTTTTTAACTCACATAATCTTTCAGGTAATTCTGTTAATTTATTGTTATTCAAATTTAATATTTCCAAATTTGTAAATCTATATAAATTTTCTGGCAATGAAGTTATATATAACCCAGACATAGATAATCCTGTAATTGTTAAATGTTTATTAGTAGAAATTATTTGTCCCAATACATTATTTAATTTTTCAAAAAATGTTATTGGTTGTTTTGTATTAGTGATACTATATGGAGATAGTGATTTTTTATTTACTATACTAGTATTATTTCTACCTTTTATAGTAAAGTGTTGTGCGTGCACGTTTTTTAAATTTTTTACATCGGGGTCGTCGAAATTTTCACCAGTAATATATAAAAAAGTAATATTATTCATAGTATTTATGGCATTTTTAATTTCTTCCTCTGATTTATCTTTACCAATTTTTATTTCAAATACTTTAAACATATCTAAATTTTGTTTTATTGTTTTATGCTGTGTATACAACTCATCTATCGCCATTTATAATATAACATATATAAACATTATATTATACTAATTTATTTTTCCTTTATATTTTGCTTTACAATTCTTCTTCTAAATTCATACCCTCTAAAGATATCATACATTGTCCATATTTCGATTTTTGCACAGGATTTTCTGTTTCAGAATCTGAATCCGAGGTCGAGTTTGTTGCCGATTTTTCCATAGATTTACCCCCAGTTTTCGGTATAAAAATCCGTTTCCATTTTACGTCTCTTTCCCAATCAATCGCCATTCCATAATAATCTCCGGAATCTATTTTATGTATATGATAATTGCATTTTTTATAATATGCTCTCCGTTTTGCCCATTGGTTTTGAAATACATCATGTCTATCCACTATATCCACTATAATTGGATTATCATGTTTCATACGTAATATGCGACCAACTGATTGAATAATATCTGTTTTCGGCGTAACCATAACCAATGTGGAAAGGGTTTTTATATCTAACGCCTCCGCCGCCATACTATATGTAGCCACCACGATTTGTTTGGATTCCGTTTCTTTCAATGCACTTTCTTTCATTCCTCCCACATAATATCCTACACTAGCAATATTTCGATGAGCAATTCCATCGTGTAAATATGTTAAAAGCGAACGATTATGCCCTAAAATCATTATTTGATTATTCGGGTTTTCCTCTATTAAATCACGAATTATTCGTATTATAAAATCACTTCTAGGACCATAATCACATAATTTCACAATCATTTTACTGAATTGCGGCGACCCCTTAAAATCCAATTCCGTTTCATTAAATTCCCGGTCATTTGTTTTATATTCTATTGCACGGACACTCACAAAATCTTCCTGTTTTCTTTCCTCAGAATAAATTTTATCGCCAATAAACATATGTAATACTTTGGTGAGACCATCTTTGCGGTCAACCGTCGCCGAAATTCCCAACATATATGGCGTAATAGTCTTCAAAAGAGTCCGTGAAAATTGTTCACTTCCAATTCGATGAACTTCATCTACAATTGTTAATCCGAAACAACTGAAAAAATTGGTCGGAAAATCTTTATCATAAATCGTCTGTATCATTCCTATAACAATATCTTTACCAGCGACATCCATTATTTGTCCCTGGATTTTTCCCACTTTGGCCGAGGGGAGAAATTCCTGTATGCGTTCAATCCATTGATTCATAAGAAATTCCTTATGCACAATGATAAGAGTTTTGCGACCCAAAAGAGACAGAATTTTTAATCCCATAACCGTATTATGTGTAACCGTAAAATCACCCAATAAAAAACGGCGATTCCCGTTAATTTCAAACCCGTAATAATCATCAATTGTTGTTTTATTAACTGTTATTTTATACATGTCATAATTTAATAACTCCTGATTAGGTAACGCGTTTAAATGTATTAATTTCTCACAATGTCTAATTCCTACATTTCGCAATTTTCTTCCGGTAATAATATATTCTGTCGGATTATCTATTATAGTTATTCCACATGACCGAAACACATATATTATATCACGAATTAATTGTGGATTTTCGGGATATTTACAAAATGAAAATCCATTTTTATGAGGAATTGCCAAATAATCTATAAATCCCCCCAATACTTCTAATCTGACTTTTTGCGACGTATACATATATTCAGGAGGAATATTTTTATATATAAATTTACGGTCTTTGAAATCCATTGCCAAAATTCCACCAATTTGAAATGGTTCACAATCCGGATGAGGAAAAATAGGCATTTCTGGAAATTCGACAGGAACTCTATATCCATAATATTTTATATGATTCGGTTTATTTTCCAATTCCTTCAAATAATCCAATATAGATATATCTATATATTCGTTGGCAGTATAATTCAATTCGTCTACCTTACATAGTGATAATATATGACTTTCATTTACAGTATATTTGGTTCCATCTTCCCCGGATATTTCATACATTTGTTCTTTTCCTCTGGCGAGAGATAAAATTGTACGCGGTTTGGAATCATCTCCCATAATTTCTTCGCCAAGGGCAATATCCTGCACTTTTTTTATTAATCCATTGGCCATTATAATTTCCGTATTTTTAGCCAGACATTTCCCCCTTCCGCATGGCACTTCCAAAATACCTCCCCCACCTACCATTTCACTACCGGTACATATAGGACGATTTACATGTTTCATATATATTCCTATGATGTTTTCTTGATAATCGCGCAACTCTTTTTCGAAAGGAACTGAGATTGGTTCTCCTGCCGTAAGTTCCGACGTAGGAGGAAGTCCATATCTATCAATACCATAAAATCGGGGAATATAAATTTTGTTTGAATTTTCCCTATAGACTGCGAAGGCAGATTCTTCTGCAAAAGTGTTGCCTCCAAAAACGGCGCCAAACATTTCCGGTTTAACAAATAAATCCTTCTTTAGAAATTCTTCGTCCTCTTTAGACAATACAGATTTAGGTATAGTATAGCCTTTTTTACCTAAATATGCATTTTGGCAAATAGTTTGTTTATATTCTTCAGACATTTTCCATAGAGGAATTGCCGATTTTTTAGAGGATTTTTTGGAAAAGAGGAAAGGTTTTTTACTCATTTTATTTAAGGATAATTAATTTTTGTTTGAAAAAGGGTATTTATAATATATATTATTTTATTTTTATACCTTTTTGTAATATACAAAAAAATATAAATATTATTATATGATATAAACATGAACTTTTTACAAAGTATCAAAACACTTCCACCATTAGAAATTGCTTTATTCGTGGTATTTATTTTATATATAATTTTTCCTTTCCACACTCCATCCGGTGTGGCATCTATGGTTGATTCGCCTTTAGGAATTGTTGTTGTATTTTGCGTGACCGTATTTTTATTTTTATACACAAATCCTATTTTAGGAGTGTTGTATATTTTTGTCGCATATGAATTAATTCGCAGAAGTAGTCAAGTAACTGGTAGTACTGCTATTGTCGAATATACCCCGACACAAGCCAAAAAAAATGTTGAAATGCGCGCAATGAATCCTCCTAAGGAAACCTCTTTAGAAGAGGAAATAATTAATACCAGAACACCGGTTGCCGTTAGTCCTGTTATTGAATTTGTCGGAAGTGATTTTAAACCCGTCTATGATAGAATTGTTGATGGTGCTTCAATGGTATAAAAAAGGTTTTTAATATATATTTTGTCATATATATTAGAAGTTAATGTCTATTCTAGTATGTATCAAAATACATAGTAGAACTAGCATATACGCTATTCTGATTTGTCCTATATATAGGACAAATCCCAGAATAGACGTTAATTATTGTTTATTATAATTATAAATAGTAAATACTACTAAAGGAATCCATACAACCGTTATAATTCCTGCTATCATACTAGCAATGGAAATACTTTTTTCTGTTTCTGGACTAAATACATTAAATTTTCCACTTACTGGAAGAGCAATCCATATTGCAACAAGTCCCAATATTAAAAAAACTGCAGTTGATCCGGGATTATTAAACAAAGACTCTAATAATTTTTTTATAAATTCAAAATTTATACCTGAGGTAGAGTTTTCACTATATAAAGTATAAGTTGTCGGGTCCGTAGTTTTAAAGAAAAATATTATTATTGCAGATAATATAATTACTATTAAAAATATTGAACCAGATAATGTTCCAGAACTATTTTCGATGGATGATGAAGTAGATAATAAAATCATAGCACCAATTAAAGACCATAATAATATTATTATATCTAATCCTCGTAAACTACCTGCTTTTTTATCGTCTTCAACCAATGAATTTTTTACCATATTTAATAGCGTAATTTTATAAAAAAATGGAACTAAAAAAGACCCTATAAAAACTGCTATTAAAATCATAAATAAATTTAATACAGAATTTAAGGACTTATTTGTTCCAATAATTTTTGCGAAATTACTATCAATTGTTGTGGTTATCACCTCACTATCATCTGATGCCCCATTCATGCTACATTCTAAATAAGTGTCAGTTCCAATGTCCATACTTTCCACTCCTTCTTGATATCCTTCTTGATATTTCATCATTCCAGAAAATCCCTCCGATGTTCCTTTTTTCCCGATTGAGGATTGAAATTTTTCCGATGAATAGGCAAATTTCTTTTCCCCAGAATCAACCATATCTTTGAATTTATCGAAATTACTCATGATATGTATAGGAGTTGTAAAAATAAATACATTTGGAACATTGTTCATAATGCATTTGGATTTTTCTGGGATTAATTTATTTAAATTAACTGTTTCAGATGATTCCATAGTATTGTTTATAATTTTATCTAAAACATTTGTTTTACCAAGAGAATTATCCGTTTTTAATAAAAAGCAAACATAATATTTCTCATAACTGTTCGTTACGGGTTCATGTTCAATAATAAGTTCACCATCATATGATTCAGTCGCCTCTTTTATATTATGAATATTTTTGAATACATATAAATTCGTGGTTTCGCATTTTGTATTAGAGGACGAAACTATTAAATTAGGATTGGCTACACTATCGGATATTTTAAAGGGAATTTTAATATGACCATCCGATTTTACATTTTTTGCATATTGATTTTTATATATAGTTGTATTTCCATAATCGTATAAAAAATCGGGTTCATCGTCTTTTTCATTTTTTGTTTTATTTTTGTTTGACATTGATGAAATTTATTATAATATATACTGGCATAATATATTATAAACAAAAACCAAAACCAAAATAGTTGGAATATATGCTAAAAGTTGGTTATAATATAATAATATCTATTATATTATATACAAAATGCAAAATCACATAATCAACCTGCAATTATTTTATAATTATAATGAGATTGCATATAATTTCATATTATATATTATTTATAAAATAATATAAAGACATAAATATAACTTAATTATTCTATAAAATGGAAAACACAATCTTCGAAAAAGACTCTGTAAGTTTTGGTTCAGCTAGTTCTGCTCAACTTACACATATCTTGCCTGAAAATATGGAATTTTCTCAAAATATTATTATTCATAAATTCGATTTTGATGATTTAACTAAAATTAAAAACACAAAAAGAAAAACATTTACTTATTTAATTACTAGTAACACAACAACTGGAAAGACAACTTTAATTAAAAATATGGTTCGCACACTAAATTCATCATTAAATCTTTCTAAGATTTATTTGTTTTCAAATATTAATACAAATGATTATACTGATACATTTATTAATATAAATTTTTCCCAAGAAAATGGAGATTATGTAAAAGATCTTATTGAAGAAAGAAAAACTAATAATAAAAATAATATATATAATGAACCAGCATTAATAATTTTTGATGATATAATTTATATTTATAAAAATAAAAGTAGTGGAGTGTTTGATGATTTATTTTATAATAGCAGTCTTATAAATACCAGTATTATTATAGCTACGCAATATCCAGTTAAATTTTCTCAATTTGTAATTAATAATTTTGATTATATTTTTGCATATACACCCTTTCATAATGAAATTAAAAAACTATATGATTTATATATTGGAAATTTTATTGATTTTAATGAATTTAATCTTTATATGAAAAAGATATGTGTATATGAATTTTTGGTTATTAATAATTATAATAATTTAATTGAATATTATAAAGTTGAAAATAATTTATCAACTGAATTATTGTCTTTAAGTGAAATTAATAACATACATAAGAACACAAATATAATTAGTAATAAAGATAATTTTAAGTTAATTGAAAAAATAAATAAAAATAATACATTGATACAAAAACTAACTGAAGAAAATCAAAAAATAATTAATATGTTATAGACATTAATGTCTATTCTAGTATGTATCAAAATACATACTAGAACTAGCATATACGCTATTCTGATTTGTCTTATATATAGGACAAATCCCAGAATAGACGTTAATATAATATAATATAATAAATATCTATTATATTATATACAAAATGCAAAACCCTCTTTGTAAATATAAAAATATATTGGGAGAACCAAACAAAGGATGGCGGGCAAAATATCGATTTTTAGATATATCCTATATTGATGCAATTGTAGTCATAATAATCGGATTTGTTATTTCCAAAGCAACAAACTATCCTTTATCGTATACTTTAGTTGCCCTATTTTTACTTGGAATTCTTGTTCATAAATTATTTTGTGTTCGTACTCGGGTAGATCGTTGGATTTTTGGATAATTTTTTATAAAATTGAAATTATTATTTATAATTATATTATATTTCCATTCTATTTCTACTCTATTTCTACTCTATTTCTACTCTATTTCTACTCTATTTCCTCTCTATTTCTACTCTATTTCTACTAACTAAGAACATGTCAAATCAACAACAAATAAGAGATATCGTCAGAAGTGAATTATATAACCAAGAATTTAGAAAAACATTAAATTCGGCATTTATAAATTCGGTTTTTGGAGATTCAACATATTATCTAAAAAAAGAAATAACCTCATATTGTGATCAAAAGATTGAACTTGAAGTGACAAAAAATATAATTAATTATCGTGAAGACATATTCAAAACGCTAAGAACAATTGCCGAGAACGATCCAATTATAATTAAAAATATCGCAAAAATTACTGGAGATTTTTCAAAGACATTTACCAATCATTGTGATAAAGAAATATTAATTGCAAAAAATAAGATTTCTTCCTACTTAAATTCAGAAGTTAATAGAATTAGAGAAATTCCTCTATACAACCATATGTGCAAACAAATAAAAGAAGAAAATAAACGTGAAATCAATTCTTTTAAGTCTCAAACTAACTGGGTTATTGGAGGTATGGCAATTATTAATGTTAGTTTATTGGCATGTTTATATAATAAATAATTATCATTATAGATAGAATTGCATATACATTATTCTAGTTTTATTACATATTTCAAAGAAAATATCAGAATAAAAACATTAAAAAAATAAAAAATAAAAAATTAAAAAATTAAAAAATAAAAAATAAAAAATAAAAAATAAAAATAAATATTATAAATATTTATTTTTTTTTGAATAAGTTGTTTTATAATTCTAAATCAACTACCACTGGATAATGGTCAGAATTCCATTTTCCGCAATATTCATCATATCCATGATATATAAAAACATCCGTTATTTTTTCATATATTGAAGACGTAACTAATATATGGTCTATCATCGAATAATCGGCAACAGATTCTGTATTGCAATTATTATCGGAATTATACCAATCGCTATATCTCTCCGGAGGTGTCATTTTGGCCGCAACCGATTGTAATTCATATTTGTTTGAATGTTCTCCTGCAAAACCTTTCAAAATATCCAAAACACGTGATGTGGGATAATTAGGACCTATATCCAAGACTTCACCGTCAAAATCATTCAAATCGCCCATAAATATTATTTCGTATCCTTTATTCACATAACCGTAAATTATATTTTGCAAAACTTGCGCCTGCGCCTCGCGTTCCACACATCTAGTTGGGTCCGTTGGAATTGCCAATAAATGTGCACCTATCATCGCAATATTTATTCCCGATATATTATATTCTGTAATATAATGTTTCGACACACCTTCTGTTCCAGTTGCTGAAGTATTTCCACATTTTGTCCCGGAAAGAGGATAATTATATTTTTCCTCGGAACGATATAAAGAAACCTCCGGATCAATTTTCGCAATAAATCCCACATTTTGTCCAGTTGCCGTATCTGTTCCTTTTTTCATATAAGGAATATATGCACTATCTAAGCCATTTTTAATCAGCATATTTAATTCATCGCATCCTTCGACCTCACATAAATTTAATATATCGGGATTCAGGGTTTGTATCACAGAGGACACATATCCTAAATGCTTCTGGGCATCCGATTGCGATTTCCATGTGCAACCATTGCCGGGACAATCACTCTGAGAATAATAGTCAATAAATAACCATTCTACATTATATTGCATTAAACGTAATTTTGTCGGGTCTGTTCTACGGTCATGTATTGTCGAGGAATTTACATAAGGACAATCAGTGTCGGATTTACAGATAAAAAAGAAGGAAAAGAATGCAATAACCCCTAAAAAATAATTCATTTGGTTTTATCTATTATAGAAAAATATTTATTTTCCCCTTTTCTTTTTTATGATTTTCAAACAAAAATAAATATCGATATAGATTATAATATGAAATTAACTACTCTTAAGCAACAGTTTTTATCTAGTAGAAATAATCTTCTTATCCATAATCGTTATATATTATATATTCTTTTATTGGTGTCTTTAGCCAATTTATATTATTTGGCAATATCGCAAGATTACTTTTCGGTTGTCATTTTTCTTCTTGTTGGATTTTTAACTACATTTTTCAGTAAAAATATGATTATTATAATGTTTTTTGCATTGGTTTTTACTTTTATATTGAAAAATTCAAATTCTCCTAGTTTAGAAGGATTAACCAATAAAGATAAAGATGTCAAAAAAGAATCCATGAAAACATCCAGCGATGAGGATGAAGATGAAGATGAAGAAAAATCATCAGATAAAAAGTCAAACAAAAAAAAGACAACTTCTTCCACCGATGATGAAGCAGATGAAACTGACGAAAAGGATTTGAAACTTTTGTCATCATCGTCCTCTAAAAATAAAACAAAATCTTCAAAAACCACCCAAGAGAATTTAGTTGGTTCGGAATTTAATTCAGGCGACATGAATGCATCTGAAGTGATTACCAAAATTAAGAAAATAGTCGAGGTGTTGCAAAATTAATGTCCATTCTGTTATGTATTAAAATACATAGCAGATTGTCATATACGTTATTCTAGTTTTGTCCCATATCTAAGACAAAACCCAGAATAGACGTTAAGAATACATGACATCACGTAACATAACATAAATATATTTTATTATTATAATATAGTATACAATAATAAAAATAAAATGAATTTCTTTAAGGCAATTGCCAATTTTTTCATAATGATTGGAAAATTATTCATTATGATGTTTGAAATTCTATTTAAAATATCATGCCCAATAAGCGTATTTACAAATATGCATATATGTTCCTATTATTGGTTTTTAGACATGTTATTCTTTTTGATATGGTTAATTGTTTATGCAATATGTTTTATTTTTATATATATTCCTGTGGTTATTGGATGTGCAATTTCGTGTATATTTATTGGCGCCTGGATAGGAAAATGCTGGTTTGTTAAACCGAGTGACGTTTGTCCTAATAAAAAAGCGTTCTTAAATTTTATAGAGAACTTGGCACAGGCAGTTTCCGGGAAACGATTTTTATACCGTGATAGGGGAGACATAAAAATGTGCTATTGTGTTTCAGCGCTGGAAAGTTTGTTTGACCCTTTAACCAAATTTAGAAACTATTTTGGCGGAGAAAGTGCTGAAAAATCGACGGACAAATGGAGATATTTAATTGTGCCTCTTATTCTTTTAGGATTAGTTTATTGGAGCAACAAAAAATTGCAATCTTCACCGGTTTCGTAATAATATTTTGTTTGAGATTATATATAATAAAATGGGAAAAAAATGTGTTCCAGGAATGTTTTGTATTGAAAACATGACTCTTTTCATGCTTTTTATTGTTCTTATTTTATTGGTTTATATTTATTATAATTTTTCCAGGCAAAATATGGTGAGAGAGCAACCGGCAACAGGCACCATCATAAATGTTCCCCCGAGAGCAGTTATTGGTCCATTACAGGCAATTTCTACTCGCAATGATTCGTTTAATGACCCATATGCTCCTCCTCTTAAAAAGAATGAATATTACCAATCGAGAGAGGGAAGTGATATTCGACCTAGACCCATGATTCCTATTCAAACTCAGGGAAGCAATGGAAGTTATTCCCAAATCGGCATTTTAACTCGCGCTAACGGAAGAGATGAAATGATTTTACCTTTAATGGGTCGCCGCAATTTTAACGGAAGAGATAAATGGCAATATTACACTATATCAAATAATGGAAATATTAATGCGAAATTGCCGGTTAGTGTAAATGGAAAGAGTTGCACGGGAGATAGAGGATGTGATGAAATATACAATAATGATAGTATTTATGTAGAGGGATATAAAGATGTATTTACGGCAACTATTTATGAGTCGGATAATTTTTCTTATAGTCCTTTATAAATAAACCATGTGGTGTATTTTAGCAACTATTCTAGAATAGTGCATATGCCAATTCTTATATATATATCAAAATACATAAGAATACACATTAGGAAGTAGTGTATGTGTTTATTATGGATAATAATTTCACAATATATTATAATATATTTTTACATATTATAATAAATAATGAGTCAAACAAATGAACTCGATAACGAAATAAAACAAAAATTATTGGAATTTTCAAATGAGTTGGTTCAACGTATAATTGCTAGTAGAAATCAGAATGAATTATCTCAGGAAACCCCTAGTGGAACTAATATGGATGAAAATAAAATACCTGATTCTGTAATAGGTGTGACAAAGAATGTGATTGGTGCGACAAATGATTCTTTAAAACATGGACCAGAACCAGAATCAGAACCAGAACCAGAACCAGAACCAGAACCACAAAATAGTGATAATTTGGATACTTTATCTGATTCTATAATTAACAAATTAAATCAATTTATAGATATAATAAATGCAAATTTAATGAATACCCCTAGTGATAATAAACCTAGTCAAAATAATGGTAATAGTAATAATGGTAATAATAACGTAACCCCAGAGGATGTAAATATTAATATTAACTATAATAATCAACCATCCTTACATGACCAAATAATACAAACAATATCAGATAGTATTTCCACAGTGGATAGTGTATTAAAAATTCAAACATCAATTAAAAATATTTCTCAAAAAGCAGCAGGAGAAGCTATAAAAAATATAGACGACTTAAAAAATAAATCCAATATAGATGTAGAACAATTAGAAAAATTAATTCAAAGATTAGTTGAAAAAGAAGTGGAAAATAAAATTGTGCCTTATAAAGAAATATCGGAAAAGGATAAAAAAACTATAGAAGATTTAGAAACACAAATGCTAAAAATAATTGGAGATACTGAAACATATAAAGCAGTCATAGATAAATCAATGGAAAAGGCAAAAAATGCCTATGATGCCGAGGTTGGAAAATTAATAAAAGAAAGAGAAACCTTATTAAAACAACAAGTTGCTGCATTATCAGAATTAAATAATAAATTAAAGGAAATTCCTAATGAATATAAAAATTTATATGAAACTCAAAATGCTTTATTAAATGACTTAATAAAAGCAATAGAAACCAGAGCGAATGAATTAGAAAAAGAAAAACAATTAGAATCGACAAATAATAATGAATTACAAAATAAAATAAATAAACTTTCAGAAATTATTGAACAATATAAAAATATGAAAAATAACTTGGAAAAGTTATTAGAAACGCAAACAAATAATATAGATACACAAACAAATAATATAGATACACAAACTAACGCATTTAATGCTTTATATGATGAATTATTAAATAAATTGAATAATTTGAAAACTAATACGCAAGATAATTATGATAATAATAGTATTACATCCAATAATTATTCTTCTTTATATAATATTATTGATGATATTTATTCAATGAATAGTATTAATAATGATATGAATAATATAAACAATAATATTAATGAGTTAGAAGAAAATATTATATTTAATTTAAATAATAATTTAAACAATGAAATTAACAAAATTACGGAATTAATACACGAAAATAACATTAATTTGTTAAAACATTTAGAAATCTTAGATGGAAAAAAAAATGATAATCTTGATATTATTACTCAAAAAATAGATGATCTTACTAACAGTTTTGCATCTAATAAATTAGATGCTAGTATTACAGCTTTAAACACACAATTAAGTATTTTAAAAAATAAAATAGATACTTTTAATACTGCTCAATCTTCAATTCCATCTAGTAATCAACAACAACAACAAGGTATAAATGGACAACAAACCCAACAACAAGGTCCAAATGGACTACAACAAACCCAACAACAAGGTACTACTGGCGCTACAGGATCTACTGGTGCCACAGGACAGATTTCTATTGAAGAATTAAAACCCAATCAAATAAGAATAACAGATTATAAAATAGGTGAAACTGAAGGTTCATCAAAAATAATAGAAATTAATGATAAAAAGGAAATAATAATAAAAGATAATGCCAATGCCAATGCCAATGCCAATACTAATACTAATGCCAATGCCAATGCCAATGCCAATGCCAATACTGCAAATACTACAAATAATACAAATACCTCCCCCTAGTGCGTAAAATATATAATATTTTTTTACATATAAAGCAGTTCTCCAAAAAAATAAATATAAAAACTACATAAAATCTACGTATTATATTATTTAGGTATAAAATGTCTGAAACTACTTCTTCTTTTGTCGAACCCCTACTTCGTCCCGATAACTCGCGCTACGTTATGTTTCCGATCAAAGATAATGATATATGGAAAATGTATCAAAAACAAATTGACTGTTTTTGGCGAGCCGAAGAAGTAGACACATCAAAAGACGTAACAGACTGGAACAAATTAAACTCCGACGAAAAACATTTTATTTCTATGGTTCTCGCATTTTTTTCATCTAGTGATGGTATAGTATTAGAAAATTTAGCAGTTCGTTTTATGAGCGACGTTCAACTGGCCGAAGCCAGGGCATTCTATGGATTTCAAATTGCCATGGAAAATATACATTCCCAAATGTATAGTACACTTATTGACACCTATGTAAAGGATATGGAAGAGCGCGATAAATTATTTAATGCCATCGATAATTACCCATGCATTGCCAAGAAAGCCAATTGGGCAAAACGATGGATTTCCGATAATCGCAGTTCTTTTGCTGCGAGATTAGTGGCGTTTGCAGTTATAGAGGGCATCTTTTTTAGCAGTGCGTTTGCTTCGATTTATTGGATTAAAAAACGCGGTCTTATGCCAGGATTAACATTTTCAAATGAATTAATTTCCCGCGATGAAGCTCTGCATACAGAATTCGCCATTTTATTATATAGTAAATTGCAGAAAAAACTAAGCAAAAAGCGCATTTATGAAATAGTAAAGGAAGCCGTAGAAATAGAAAAGGAATTTATTACAGAAGCAATTCCTTGTCGAATGATAGGCATGAATGCGGATTTAATGACTCAATATATCGAATTTGTCGCCGACCGTCTAGTAGTTCAATTAGGATATGAAAAAATATACAATTCTTCTAATCCATTTGATTTTATGGAATTAATTAGTGTAGAAACCAAGGTGAATTTTTTCGAAAGAACCAATTCGGAATATGCTTTGGCCAATAAAACTGTCGATAAAAATGTATTTGATTTTAATGCTGAATTCTAGTAATATATATTTATTATAGTATATGATTTATTATATTATATTTTTATTATAATATAATAAATATAACACGTGAATAGTATATATACTATGCAAGATAAAAAAGACGACCCAAATTATGAATTATTAATATGTAAATTATGTGATAAAACATATTGCAGATATGATATGTATTTACACTGTCATATATGTCATGATTTATTTTCATGTTTTTTTTGCGGAAGTCAAGAGAGACAAAAATATTTCGATGAATTGCCTTCAAAAGTATATAATCGTATAACATATAAAATAAAATGTCCAAAACATTTTACGAAAGAAACAGAAGAATGCGAAATGGGAGAATCTTGCAAAATATGTTTCATTCGAAAAATGTAAATGTCTATTATGGGAGTTGTTACCTAAATATGAGACAACCCTAGAATATATGAAATACACAAATCCTATTCTTTTTCATAAATAATATTATTTATTTATGAAAATTATAAAATATTTATATGAAGAAATTTTATTTTTCTGCTTTCGGTTTTCTTCCTCTTTTTTGTTTTGGAGGTTCAGATACAGGTACACACATTGGTATATTTTGGTTTGTTTTATTTGTGGTAGTACTAGTACTAGTATTAGTTGTTGTAGATGACGTCGATGCCGACTTTGAATTTAAAGTTTTTCCTTGTGCTAATAGATGATTTTCTAATTGTTTTTTAAGATCTGCCGAAGATTGCAATATAGAACTAAACATGGCCGCAAAATGATTTTTATCTAAAACAACATTAATTTCGTGAACATTGCCAGACTTACTTGCATTGGGATTATTAATAGTCTTAGTTATTCCATCACTATTGATTGTAAATGTAAAATCAGGAGTTCCGCCATTTGGATTTTCATTATTCGGGTCATTAAATGTTATATTAAAATTTGTATTAACAGAATTAGTAGTATTACCATTTCCATTTTCACCATTACTATAATTATCATCGTCGTTTTCATTGTCATAATCATCATCGTCTTCACTTTCACTCTGACTTTCATATTCTTTTAACATACTTTCATTTCCAGCATATATAGGTAATGATCTAGCACTCGGGTCAGTTACTTTCTTAAAATAACGAGGCATCCAAAAATAAGGAATAATATGACCTACTCCTTTAAATAATTTTTCATATTCCTTACGATATAAATATTGTTCCGCGTTTTTAGGACCCAAATATCCATATAAATTTGACATAACTGGGTCAATTTGTGCCATTTCCCTATAAATATTATCTTCGTAAGGCAATAAATGCATTTGTCGAATATTATCTTCTACAAATTTGGTATGAGCATATTCATGTAATATATCATGTAAAGAATTTTCCTTTACTGAAACTCCGTCACTGAATTCCTCTTTCGTTCTCCATAAAACTTCATCGGGCAACAATGTTTTATCTTCAGAATTTCTATAATATTCTGCACAAAATGCCACACGCATTAAATATTTTTCACATTGTTCATTGCGTGTATGGAATCGAATTTGCGGAGGAATAGTCAAATAATATTGAACAAATGATCTATCCAAATAAGGAGACCGGGTTTCTAATCCATGTGCTGCCATACATTTATCCGAACGCATGGTATCAAATAAATAAATATCTTTCAATAATCTGCGACATTCTTTATCAAATTCTAGAGAATCTGCTGCCAAATACATATATAAATATCCTCCCATTAATTCGTCCGCCCCATCACCATTAAAAATTACTTTGGCTTTACTATGTTCAGCAATATATTTTCCTGCCAAATAATTACATATAGCATTTCTAACAGTCATAGTATCATAGGATTCTACAACACCGATTACTTCCGGTATAACACTAGTAAAATCAGATTCCTTTAAAATAATTTCCGTGTGTTTTGTTCCCAAATGCTCGGCCACCATTTTTGCATATTTTAAATCTTCTCCGCCTTCTAATCCAATACAATATGTTTCTAATTGAGGCAATCCATGAGTTTTATGATATTGACATACTAATCCTGTAATAACACTACTATCTAATCCACCTGACAGTAAACACGCCATCGGTTTTTCGGCAGTGGAACATCTTTTCTCAATAGAACGAATTAAAAAACGTTGAATATTTTGCACAATTTCTAATTCATTATATTGTGGACTAAGATGATACATTATTGAATTAAATCCAGTGCTATGATATCTTACTTGATCATGTACTAATTTCCAATATGGTATACACTGATTAATAGATAAATAATATTCCGAATATGTTCCTGCCTTAAAGGCAGAAATATCATAATTTAAATCATTTTCCAAATAATCGGCATATTCATCCGGAAAAGGTGCTGGGTCTTTAACTCTATATTGCACTTGAGGGCAATTTACATCTTCGCGAATAATTCCATTAATAGATGTCAATTCTTCCCCAAATTCATCCTTTTTATTAAATACTTGTATTTTAGGTTCTGATTTTGAAGGCGGGACTGGCGATGTGGATGATGATTCTTTTGGCATGTCAACATCCGTTTTTTTAATAGGTTTTCTTCCTCTTTTCTTTTTTTCCGGTTCCGGTTCGGATGATACAACAGGATCCGTTTGTGTTTCAATAGTATTTTGAGATATCTTTTTAGGTTTATGTAGAGCCTCAGGTTCATGATTTAAATAGGCGGGAAAATTTAATTCGTCACAAAATCCAGTTAACATTTTTATTTCTGATGCAATTCCGACAATAGTTTCTCTTTCAAACTCTTTAAATGGAAGAGGATTTTTATGGGACATAACATATAATGGTCTAACTCCGTAAGGATCTCTAGCAATAATAATTTTATGCATATCGTAGGTTAAATCTGATTCCATTAAAATAAATGCAAAATCTCCATCTAATAATTGCAGTGTATGTTCTATACCAAATCTTTTATACAGATGAATAATTATTTCGCAATTTGCATCAGTACTGGGACTAATATTTAAATACTTATATAATTCCTTCGAATTATATATTTCACCATTCAATACAATTTTAAAATTTTCAAAAGAAAAAGGTTGAGCACCTCCTCGAGTATCTCCATTTATATGTAAACGATGAAATCCAAAAATAGTTCGATCGGAAATTTCATATAGAGTGGCTTTATCAGGTCCTCTATGTTTTCCTTTAAGAAATTCTTTTTCAATAAAATCTTTATCAAAAATATGAATATTATTTAATAGAGCAAATATACCGCACATTTTTTATAATTATAATTATTTATATACTATTATATAAAGTTAATTACCTTTAACTCATTTTATAATATTTTATTTGTTATTTATCTAACAATATAATATACTTTACTATATTATATTACACATACATAATGTCAACTTCTTGTTCAAACAAAAATACTGGATTATATGAAACTTTTGCCTCAGTTAATCAATCTACCAATTTAGAGAATGTTTATGAACATTCGGAAATAAATATTCCCAAACAAAAATATGTAAATATTGGCGATTATAAAAATATAAATATTGGTATTCCCCAAACAAAAGAACCCTCTCCTTCTTCTATTATAATGGAAAGTAATTTACAATCGGAATCTATTTCACCGTCTGTAATTTCATATATTGGAACTCCCACTATAAATGTTAAAAACGAAACTACTGTTATTGCCAATGAATCCGAAGAATCCATTTCCCCTCAAAAATGGGATGGAATAACTACATTTTATGTTTCAGCATTAAGTGTTATTGGATTATTTGTTGTATTTCGCGCTATACAAAAATCTAAATAATTTTTGTTTTTTTTTATTTTTGTTTTTGTTTGTTTTTTTTGTTTTTGTTTGTTTATTTATTTAATTGAAAAGGTAATAATCCACTAGAAGATTTTACATTAATATTTGTTTTGTTTGACTTATTAGATTTTTTATTGGAGTAACTTTTGTTCTTACTACTTTTTTTGGGTTGATTATAAGAAGATTTACTTACTTTGTTTAAAAATCCTCCTTTTTTGATGGAACTCCATATTTTTTGGGTTTTTTTCATAGTTTTTGACCATGTATTTTTCAAATACTTTTCGACCGATTGCTTTTTTTGCATAATATAAACAATATATATTTATATTATATTTTATTTTCTATTTCTTATTTCCTAAAATTTCTCTATAATGTTCTTTGCGTGATTTATATCCAGTTGATACATTTCTTTCCTTTTTTATATTTGCATATTCATTATACTCATCTAATGTATTGAATACTGTATCTTGGTATTTGCATGGAAAATCGGATTCCAATTCGGTATAATCACATTCTTTTACATAGGAAGACGGTGATGACATTGAATTATCACTTTCAGGAGAATCTGGAAGAAAATTTTTTATTGTATTACGACCAAATCTTAAGCGTTTTACGATACCTTTTTTTCTCGGATATTTTAATACTGCTCTGGGTTCTTTTAATGATCCATATAATCGTTTCATATAATCAGATTCATTTTTTATATGAGGACTCGATAATTTGTATGAAGAACTTGAGTTATTGGATTTTTTTGATTTTTGTTTATATGATTTATTTTTTACTCCCCCATTCTTTTGTTTGAGTTTGATATTTTTTTTTGTTTTGTTTTGCTTATTTGGCATAATATTATATACTATATTTATAAAATATTATGAGAGTTTATAATTTATAACGTTTGTAAATTTCCAACGCAACTAAAGCACCGAATGCTTGGGCAACAATATAAGGAATTAATTCACTTGTTGTGATTTGTCCGGCCGAAGCCATAGCAATAGACACGGCGGGATTCATATGACCACCAGAAACACTTTTGGCTAATAAAATCACCAAAGCAAGAGCAGCACCTATTGCTAAAGGATTACCTGTGGCAAAAATAACATACACGAAAAAAACTGTTCCTAAAAATTCAACTAAATATTTATACATCTTATTTTATATTTTATATAGAGACAAAATATCAAACAAAAATCGAAATCTAGTGATAAATAACATGTGAACCCGTAATATTTTTATATGCCATTGCTGTTTTATTTTGTATATGTTGAACACTTCTATTATCAGTTCTTATTAATGGACCTGTAGGAAAACTGGGAGTTGGAGCATTTGTTCTCATGGCGCGTTTTTTTGCGGGGGCACTCGCGCCTCCGGCGCGAACCCTCGTAATAGCATCTCTTACAGTATTTGTTTGAACTGTATTTGTAAAACTGGTTGGAATTCTATTGGCGTTTAAAGTTCCTAAACCAACTTCAGTTACTCTGCGGTTGCGAATAACTTCGGATGCATCTCTATTTCCAAAAAATTTTTTATTTGTTTGAACTGGCAAAGGAATAGATTGTGTTTGCAAAGTATTTACATAAGTATATCTATCTTTTGCAAAACTATCGGTTCCATCTGATGTTAAATCTTTTTGAGGCATACATTTTATGGCACTTAATGTACCATTATTTATTATATTAAACATATAATCTCGACGAAATGATGACATTTATTATTACGTATAATATATTATTATAAATATATTATAAATATATTATTATATTATTATTTTTTTTGGATTTATCTGCGACGAACTGCCATTAAAGGTACAAAGGAACCATTATGTTGATCACCGCCATTTGATAAATCATTATAATTGCGATTAATTGCCATTTGCTTCTTGAATGTAATATAATCAGAAGAATCGGCCACAAATTTAACATTGCACGATGATGCCGGAACACCACTGGTATCGCAATTATCAATCATGTTTCTAATATTTATTCCTCGCTTATATCTATCGGGAGTAACTGGTGTAGGTCCTCCACACGAATAATTTTTACGCGATAAAAAATCGCCGGAATTATTTATAGCGCGAAAAGGTGTTATAATTCTGGTTTTGTTATTATAAGTTCCTGTCGCATATGCTGTATTCCATGCACTACGTAATACTTTACGTGTCATAACATTTTCACTGCTTTTAAAATTGGTAAGGGTTTGCTGAGGGGAATATCCATTAAATGGTCCACCACCTAATATATTTGCTGGCATAATATTAATATATACATACAATATATTTTTCTTTTTCTAAATTGATATATTTGCAAATAAAGACATATTTAGAAATATTACATTACAAAAATATGTAATTATATTATATAAATGAGTAATACTTTTTCAAATAGTTTAAAAAATAAATTATCTTCTCATCGTAATAAATCTACTTCTGCAAAAAGTACTTCATCTAGTAAAAGTAATTCGTCCAGTAAACATACTTCATCTAGCAAAAGCAGTAATGATGGAAGCAGTGTAAATAGTAATGATTCGTATATTAATAAAGAAATTATTCAATACGGTCTTCGCGATAAAACAATGGATGAATTGAAAAATATTTTAGTTGCCAAGAAAATCGTATCTCACACTCCCGATTGTATTAGAAAAAGTGCAAATTCGGGTTCCACCTCCCCCGATTATCGATTCGAATCTGTTCATTTTAAACCCAAAAAACTTCTAAATAATGTTAAGGATTTTTCACCTAAATTAGATGCCTTATTGCATAAAATTAAAGATTTAGATAATGCTGATTTAAAAAAACACGGAAGAAAATTTAAACATTTTATATTTTCTGATGTTAAATCACCAAGTCATGGCGTTAAATTAATTGCTTCAGCACTAAAAGCATCCGGATTAACTATGGTCTATACTGCTGAATTAACTGATAAGCATTTTTTAGATGCCGCAAAACCTGACGATTCATCTTATCGTTATAATTCTAGTTTATCTTTAAAACGTCCAACATCTAGTGGAAGAAGTGTCGATTCCGACGATGATGATAGTAAAAGTTCCTCGTCTTCCGCATCAAAAAATAGTCAATCTGGAGAACCGGAAGTATTAAAATTGGACGGAAATGGCGAAGGTAGCGATAAAATGTATAAAAAAATAGAAATATTATCTAAAGAGCAATTGAAAAAAACAAAAGGAGATAATTTTATTTTATTAGCATCGACTGCGGTTTATCAACAACCTTTATCTAATGCCTTTAAAAAGTCATTGCTTGCTATGTTTAATTCTAGACCGGATAATGTATACGGTGATGACGCCAGAATAATTATTATGGATGGAGGATTTAAAGAAGGCATTGATTTGTTTGATATTAAATATGTCCATATTTTTGAACCTCAAACAAGTATGGCCGACCAAAAACAAGTTATTGGTAGAGGTACTCGTACATGTGGTCAAAAAGGATTAGTATTTCATCCTACACAAGGTTGGCCTTTACATGTTTTTAATTATGACCTTGATTTCAACAATGAAAACCTCGGTGAATTTTTATTAGATTCAAAAACGGCCATCGAATATTATTTAAAATCCATAAATGTCGATTTCAGATTATTTACCTTTACCGAAGAATTGGAAAAAACTTGCATTAAAGGTGCTGTAGATGCCGAATTAAATAGAGAAATTCACGGATTTTCTATTTCTTCCGATGATGAAATGCTAGGGGGCGGACCCAAAAGAAAATTATTAAAAGTCATTGAAAAATTGGAACCGGAAATTACTAATATACCCAGCAATTTCCCCGAAAAAATTACACATGATAGTATGAAAGAATATGTTAGAGAAAATTTATCCGATTTTGCTTGGAGAAATTTAAAGATGGAGAATTTATGTGGATATGATGGTCCGGTCGACATTAAAAAAGGCGGCGGAACAATAATGAAATATACTCCAACTCAAGGATTCGTAAGTAATTATTTTACTCCTCAAATCCCCTTGAAAGGCATGCTTTTATGGCATTCCGTTGGAACCGGAAAAACTTGCAGTGCTATTGCAACTGCCAGTGCCACATTTGAACCATTGGGATATACTATTTTATGGGTTACGCGTACAACTCTTAAAAATGACATTTGGAAAAATATGTTTGATCAAATATGTAGTGAACAAATTAAAAATAAACAATTAAACGGTATTACTATTCCTGATAAACAAGGAGAGCGTATGCGTCTTCTTTCAAAATCATGGAGTATTCGTCCCATGTCCTATAAACAATTCAGTAATTTAGTATTAAAGAAAAATAAATTTTATAAAGATTTGGTCAAGAAAAATGGAACGGAAGATCCCTTAAGAAAAACTCTTCTTATTATTGATGAAGCACATAAATTATATGGTGGTGGTGATTTATCTTCTATTGAACGTCCCGATATGGGGGCATTACATGCAGCTTTAATGAAATCATATATGACATCTGGTTCGGATTCTGTAAAATTAATGCTTATGACTGCAACCCCTATTACACAAAATCCTATGGAATTAATTAAATTAATTAATTTAACAAAAATGCCGTCGCAACAAATTCCCGATGATTTTGATAATTTTTCAAGCAAATATTTAAATGAAAATGGCGTTTTTACAAATAAAGGAGAAGACGAATTTTTGGATGATATTGCCGGACATATTAGTTATTTAAATCGTGAAAAAGATGCCAGACAATTTTCTCAACCAATTGTCAAACAAATTAAAGTTCCTATTATAAATAAAAAAGGCAAGATTTTAACAGATGCATTTGATAATATTAATGAATTAGTTGTTCAAAATAAAATAGAAGATATTGAGAAAAAAATAGATAATAATATCGATTTTGAACTTAAAAGTTATTCAAAAGATAAGATTAAACATTTTATGGAAATGTGCGATGAGATTGAATATCCGTCAAAACGAAAAACATGCAAAAAAGAAATTCGCGGTATAATTAAAGATATTGCAAAAAGTGTAAAAAATCATATTAAAGATAAAAAGACCGAAGTAAAAGTAATTAAAGAAGAAATTAGAGGACTTAAAAAAATAAATCCAGCAGTAAGAAAAAATATTGCTCAAATGAAAAAACATAATAAGCAAATATTTAAGAAAACTTTCAGAGAAACACCCTATTTTAAAATGAAAAAAGTGTGTAGAACAGTTGAAAATATTAATAGTGATATGAATTTATTAACCAATAAAAATGAAAGTGTAACTCATGCCAAAAATGAAGTCGACAAAATTAAACAAACTATTAATAATCAAACAAATGATTTTAAACTTGTTAGAAAAGGATATTCCGAAAAACTAAAGGAATTAAATAAAACTAAAAAACAATATGCTGTTAATACTCCGGAAAGAAAACTTATTGATAAAACTATTGCAGACTTTAAATTAGATGTTAAAATTGCTGGTGAAAAAAATAGGAATATAATTTTACGTCTTAAAAAGACACAAAAAGATTTGATAACCAATTTTAAATCAAAAAAAACTCTGGCAAAAAATCAAATTAAACGTGCTGCAACTTCTGCCAAAAAGAATTTAACTAAAAAAATAAACCAAAGAGAAAAAGAATTAATTAGATTGGAAAAAGCCGAGGCGAAAATAAGTGATATTCCTTATGAATTCAAAAATGAATTTTTGAAGGACTTAATTTTAAAGAAAGAATATGAAGTAAATCAAATTATTACTGATATTGAAAATGCTCCCTCAAAAGAAGAATTGCGAGAAATAGAAAGAGAGAAAAAACGTGCCGAAAAAGCAGCCGAAAAGGAAAGAAAAGCCACGCAAAAATTGCGAGAAAAAGAGGAAAAACAAGCAGCAAAAGAAGCCGAAAAGGAAAGAAAAGCCACGCAAAAATTGCGTGAAAAAGAAGAAAAAGAAGCCGAGAAAGAACGCATTAAAGCAGAAAAAGCAGCCGAAAAAGAAAGACTTAAAGCCGAAAAGAAAAAGAAATAAACTAATATAAGTTTTTATTTTTTATTATATAATTATTATATAATAAAGAACTTTCAAACAAAACAAAATGGAGCCGTCTTCCGATGAATATTCTCTCAATTTTAATTTAAATGACATTTTTAGTAAAAGTACCCTATACGGATTAATATTATTAGTAGTTATTTATATTGTCATTTATTTTGTTATGTTTACATTTTTTCATTCACGATTTGATAGCAAAGAACATATGGTTGTAATGACAATCGATCTTTTTATTATAGCAATTGCATTATTATATGTCATTTATTTTTTTTATCAAATGACAGAGGAAGACTTAAAAAAACCATTTACATTTATTTGTAGACAATTAAAACATGAATTTAATAATCCGAATAGTTTAGTTTATATGATAATGTATTTATTTTTCATTTATATGGCCATTTTTTTCTTTAAAATTCCCAAAATAAATGGCGAATTACCAAAATCAATTCATGTTCTTGAAATGAAATCTTGGTATTTTTTCATCATTTTATTAATAATTAATATATTAAAATTTGGATTTGGTATTCCTATTGTAGATATAATATATAATTGGATTGCCGAAACATTTAATTGGATAACATCCGGATTAAAAATACCAAAATATGGCGATGACCATGATAAAGATAGTAAACATCATGAACCTGTCCCTGCACCACAAAAAGAAGAAGTATTTAATATTTCTGACAATAAATATTCCTATGAAGATGCACAAGCAATATGCAAAGTATATGGCGGGCGTATGGCCACATATAAAGATGTTGAAAATGCCTATAAAGATGGCGGCGAATGGTGTAATTATGGTTGGTCTGATGGACAAATGGCCATTTTTCCAACCCAAAAATCCACCTGGTTAGAATTACAAAAAAACGATAAAATGAAAAATAATTGCGGACGCCCCGGAATTAATGGAGGATATATTGCCGATTCTTCTACCAAATATGGTGTAAATTGTGTTGGGATTAAACCATCGATGACGGATTCCAATAAAAAATATATGGAACGTACAAAATCGGTCGTTACATTACCAAAACCTTCGGAAACGGAATCGAATGCATGGAAAGATAAACAATCTCAATTAGTTTTATCTGGATGGAATCCAAACAAATGGTCGGAATATTAGAAGGTATTGGTCATAAGAAATAATATTGTAAAATCAACATAAAGATAATACTACAAATATAGTAATATAAAATATATATTACTATAAAATGAACGTCATCATAAATAATCCTTCCCATGCGGAAATTTTTACTATTCTCTTTCAACATATGAAAGTATTTACTGAGCATATAAACATTATGTTTGAAAGTGAACGTATGTATATTCAAGCATTGGATAATGCCAGAATTTCCATTTTTGAAGTTATTTTTCCTTCCGATTGGTTTCAATCATATGAACATACTGAAAATGTTACTATTGGTGTAAATTCCAATATAATGTACAAAATTTTAAGTGCTAGAGATAAAACGCAGCAAATTTCATTAATGTATGATGCCGAAAAAACGGATAAATTGGCGATTCATTTTACTAGCGAATCGAAAACGGAATTCGATAAGCATTTTGAAATGTCTCTTATGGATATTGATAATGAAATAATGGATATTCCCGATATGGAATATGATGCCGAATTTATATTGGGATCTTCCAATTTTGCGAATATTATAAATCAATTAAAAATGTTTGGAGATACGCTTGAAATCAATTGTTCAGAAGAGAAAATCATGCTATGTTCTAGCAGTGTTGAACAGGGGAAAATGTTTGTCGAAATTAATATAGACGATCTATCCTCATTTGCTATTACGGAAAATGAAAAATTACAAATTGCATATAGTTTAGCCCAAATGCACAATATTTGTTTATATAATAAAGTATCCAAAGAAGTAGAAGTTAAAATAAAAAAGGATAGTCCTTTAAAAATTATTTATCATTTTCAAGATAATGAAGCCGCCAAATTTATTTTTTATTTGGCGCCAAAAATGAACGACAACGACGACTAGATATTATACTCTATGTAAAAATTATATTATAATATATATAATATAATTTACAAATATATATTTTTTTAATGTCTATTCTAATTTGTCCTATATATAGGACAAATCCCAGAATAGACGTTAATAAATTTCATTTAATTCTTCCCAATCGAGGTCATATAGCTCGCATAAACGCAACAATCGCATCGGATGGAATACAACTGACGCTAATTCTTCTGCAAATGCTTTATTCTTTTCGCGCATAGCATAAAAATCCCATGTAAAGAGAAGATGGGTTCCGTTTGGATTATAAGAGAAATTAGACCAATTTATTTTATGTAGATTTTTTTCTAATATAGGAATTGCATTTGGATTTGAAGATAATTGATACCAATCTATTTTATCTGGATTTTTTTCTAATAAAGAAATAGCATTTGGATTACGAGATAACCAATGCCAATATATTTTATCTTGATTTTTTTCTAATATAGAAATAGCATTTGGATTTTGAGATAATTTCTTCCAATCTATTTTATCTTGATTTTTTTCTAATAAATGAATGGCATTTGGATTTAAAGATAAATACCACCAATCTATTTTATTAAGATTTTGTTCTAATAATGTAATAGCATTTTTATTATGAGATAACCAAAACCAATCTATTTTATCTAGATTTTGTTCTAATAGATGAATAGCATTTGGATTTTCAGATAACTGCCACCACTCTATGTTATCTTGATTTTGTTCTAATATAGAAATTGCATTTGGATTTTTAGATAACCCAACCCATTTTATTTTTTTTGGATTTTTTTTTAATAAATGAATAGCATTAGTATTTTCAGATAAGAAATACCAATCTATTTTATCTAGATTTTGTTCTAATATTGGAATTGCATTTGGATTTTCAGATAAATAATACCAATCTATTTTATTTTCGTTAATTGCTTTATAAATAGGAGATTGTAACATTTTTATAGGAAATATTATTTTGTTTTACAATAAAAAATAACCATGTAAAATATTCAATTTTATAAAAATAAATATAATTTTTTTAGTAAATTTCATTTAATTCTTCCCAATCGAGGGCATATAGCTCGCATAAACGCATTAACCGACCCGGATGAAATACAACTGCCACTAATTCTTCTGCAAATGCTTTATTCTTCTCTCGCATGGATTTAAAATCCCATGTAAAGAGAAGATGAAGTCCATTTGGATTACAAGATAACTCATTCCAATTTATTTTATCTTGATTTGCTTCTAATAAAGGAATAGCATTTGGATTTTTAGATAAATTAAACCAACCTATTTTACCTGGATTTTTTTCTAATAAATGAATAGCATTTGGATTACAAGATAAATAATGCCAATTTATTTTATTTAATTTTTGTTCTAATAAAGGAATAGCATTTGGATTTAGTGCTAACAACGGCCAACATATTTTATCTAAATTTTTTTCTAATAAAGGAACAGCGTTTGGATTTTCAGATAACCATGTCCAATTTATTTGATTTGGATTTTTTTTTAATAAATAAAAAGCATTTGGATTACGAGCTAAATTATTCCAATCCCAAAATATTTTACTAGGATTTTTTTCTAATAAAGGAAGAGTTTCTAATAAATGAATAGCATTTGGATTTAAAGATAACATTCTCCAATCTATTTTTTTTGGATTTTTTTCTAATATAGAAATTGCATTTGGATTTTGAGATAAATTCCACCAATCTATTTTTTTTGGATTTTTTTCTAATAAATGAATAGCTTTTGGATTTAAAGACAAATTACTCCAATTTATTTTATTTGGATATTTTTCTAATAAATGAATTCCGTTTTCATTAGAAGATAAATTATTCCAATTTATTTTATTTAAATTTTGTTCTAATATAGAAATTGCATTTTCATTAGAAGATAAATTATTCCAATTTATTTTATTTTCGTCAATTGTTTTATAAATAGGAGATTGTAACATTTTTATATGAAATATTATTTTGTTTTACAATAAAAAATAACCATGTAAAATATTCAATTTTATAAAAATAAATAGTTTGTGGGGGGGGGTGTATCTTTATTTTATATAAAATTTATGTAAGAAAACCGTATTATTCGCTATTATCCATATGTATAACTACTGGTCTACTGCTTGGAGTACGACGTTTTATTTTTTTTTGAATTATTTTTGGAAAATATTGATCAGTATCATAAATATACTTATAATCCATACTATAAGTATATTTTCTTCTTTTTTTCATTTCTTTTATTTGTTTATTTTTTTCTTCCATATTTATTTCATTATATTCATTTACTAATATACACATTGAAAAGAATATTATTGAACACATAATACATAATACAAATATAAATATATGTCGACTACTATAATCGAAGCATAACGTAGTAGAGTAATCAGAATTATGACGTAAATACATTTTTATTTATTAGAGGAATTGCTTTATTTCTTTTGATACATACTAGAATAGACATTAAATACTTTTTATTTTTCAATTTTATGAATATTTATGAAAAATTCGTCTATTTTATTTGGTTTTCGTTTATAATATTTTTTTTATTTATCGACATAAACATATTACAATATAATAATTCAAACAAATGGATACTTCGTTTATTTCATTTTTAATTTTCGGGATTATTTTATTTTTTTATATTCATATTGTTGACCAATATAAACGCAGTGAAGATTTAGAAATATATGAAATGGATTATAATAATGAAAAACAATTGCAAGAAGTTTGCAATGTAAAACAACCTACAGTATTTGAATTTCAAACAAATTTCCCCCTATTTTTTGAGAAAGTAACTCCCCATGTATTAGACCATTTATATAATTCTGATGTTAAATTAAAAGACACCAACGATTATTATAGTCAGGATGCTATGGAACCTAAATCCTCCGTTGATTATATTGTTTTACCCTTTCAAAGTGCCCGCAAATTAATGGATACAGATTCTTCGGCACATTTTTTCATAGAGAATAATAATGAGTTTGTAGAGGATTCTGAATTCTATAAACTATTTAGTCATATTGACCATTATTTTAAACCCCAAATGACATTTCAAACAAAATACGATTTTTGTATGGGGTCTAAAAATACTATTATTCCGTTACGATACCATACTAATTACCGACAATTTTATATTGTGACTTCCGGAAAAATTCACGTAAAATTAACTCCCTGGAAAAGTCATAAATATTTATATCCCATTAAAGATTACGAAAATTACGAATTTCGTTCCCCTATTAATGTCTGGAAACCGCAACCAAAATTTATATCCGAAATGGAAAAACTCAAATTCTTGGAATTCGACGTAACTGCCGGAAACACTCTATATATTCCTCCTTATTGGTGGTATAGTATTAAGTATTCGAATGAAGATAATACAATTCTTTGTGGATTTACCTATAATTCTATTATGAATGTAGTGGCAAACATCCCAAATTGGATACTATATTTCATACAACAGCAAAATACGAAGAAAAAAGTGGCGAAAACATTGGAATTGCGTCAAAAGGGAAGAGATATTGTTGATAAAGAAGACTATGTCGAAGACCCTGAATTTTTGAGTAATTCCGGGGATAAAATCAATAATGTGGAAGAACCCTCTATAGAGTTGGAATAAAGAGGTTTATATATTTATTATAAATAATATGTATAATAAATATAAATTTTTATGCGATATATCCCATATTACGCATATAATCTACAGTATCTTTCTTTGAAATTAATATAACCTTATTCATTATATAACTTGGAACTAAGGGTTTCACTATATTCTTTATCATATCAATCATTGTCGGAGTATTCAAAATTTTCCAATATGCCAATGTATTTGCATAAGCCATTCGTTTTTCATCATCACATTTATTGAAAAACATCATAATAATAGGTTTATATCTTTCAACCCCGGAGACGGTTAATCCATCCAAATTAATATATACACGCAATTCATTATTTTTCATTATACAAAAGTCAAACAATTGTACTACATAATTTATTATATTCTCATAATTGCTTTCGTTGGCAAATAATTTAAAAATTGGGTAATCGAAAAATACTCCCTTATTGTCTGGTGTAAAATAACAAGTTCTCTTAATTAACTCACCTAAGTCGAAATTGTTTGAAATATGCATGGCACAATCCATTTTTTGCGACTTTTTAAAGAAAATATTTTTGGAACTATTATTATAATAATTTTCTCTAAATGAATTTATTTGATTTACAATATCTTCCTCCATTTGTTCGCGATTTTCCATTTTATAAAATATTCTACGTATTATATTTTATAAACTATATTTTTTATATATTTTTTACGATATAAGTTTTTTGGTTTTATTATTACGTTTTTTATTATGTTGTTTTTTTGTTTTACTTTTTTTAGTTTTATGTTTATTTAATTTTAATTTTTTATATAATTTTTTAGTTTTATTTCCACCTATATTTTGAGTTGTATCTCCTTGATTTGTATTTTCTGCGGGTCTATCTCCTTGATTTGTATCTCCTTGATTTGTATCTTCTTGATTTGTATTTTCATTAAATAATCCATTTAATAATATAGAGTAAGTATGTTTTAAATAATAATCTATATATTTAATTTTATTTATGACATCTAAAATGTTGGTTTTCCCTGTTATAGATTTTGGTTCTTCATATATTTTTGTTTTTTTAAATAAATTTTTAAATTTATCAATTAATCTAGGTTCCATATAAATATCATAATCTATAATTTCTGAAGGTAAATCAAGTAACGGACAAAATATAGAAATTAAAGCTATATTTGATGCTTTTTGAATTTTATTAAACAATTCATCTTCTCTTTTAATACATGGTGCTTCCGTTGAAAAATATGATTGTACAGTAGCGCCTTCGTTTGAAGTAGTCGGACTTTCTGGCAAAACAGCATTAATTCCTATTGTCTTAAAAAATGATGAAAGATGTTTTCCAAATATATCTAATTTTTCTTTACTATTAATAACAATTTCTATATTTTCATTGTTTGAAAACTTTATACATTTATCCATTTTATCATAAACACGTTGAAGAGGAATTGCTAACTTATTCCAATATCTTTCTAAGAAATCTTTTGTATATTCTTTATTTATTTTTGGCACATTATTTTCGGGTGGTTGTTCATTAATATTAATATCACTTATGTTAACCACTTGATCAGAATTAGAGTTAGTTTCGTCTCCAGTACTATCAGTGTCATTTCCTGCACTGTTATTTTCACTTTCATTTTCATTTGATTGACCCGAAACATTAGAATTATTTTTCTTAGTAAAATAATCATCTTTATTATTTATAATACCTTCAAATGTTAATGCATTAATGCCAAAAAAATTACCCATTTTTTTTCTTAAACTACTAGCCTCTTTTGTAAAATAAGTTAAATTTTCGTTTCTTTTATCATTAGTTTCATTTATTAATTTATTCAAATAGTATATTTGATTTGCATATATTTTATTCGAAATTTTGTTATTTTCATCATCTGGAATATTTTCTTTTAATTTCATAAAAGTGTATACTGGATTTGCTACTGACGTATGTATTTTATTACTTATTCTTTTAGTTGTTTTTTTTATATTTAAAAATTTGTTTATTTCTTGAACGCTGTTATCATCTTCTTTTACATCACCTATATAATAAGTCGGATATATATCTATGCCAGTATTACATAAATGTTTGGAAACATAATTAGTTAAATAAAAAGAAAAATTGGCTAATAAATTACTATAATATCCTTCTGTAATTATTGTTGACAGTTTTTTATATTTTAATGCATAAATTAAAAATAACGATTTAATTAATTCATTTTTTAAATCAATATAATAAATAGATGCAGTTGTATACATTTCAAATATATTTTTTTCTATATCATCAAATATACTGCTTACAAAAAAATTACATTTTTTTTCATCTATATCTATTTCTTTTTTATTTATATCAAATACTTTATATATTGTTTCATATGTATAGCATGCATATATTTCACTTAAATTATAATTAAAGCACATTATTTTTCTTAATATACAATTATCATTCAATGCCATAATATCAACATTAACATTATAAGTATCTTTAACTGATATATATATTGCATATGATATTAATGTTAATGGCATACTTGAAATCATAGTAAATAGTCCTGTAGAAATTAAAAAGTCCATTAATACAGGATTATTTGCTATAATACTTTTATCTATAATGCTAGGAAACGTAGTATTAATAAAATCGGTAGGATTTTGTATATAATTTTCAAATATAGTACCATTTCTAACATATATTCCGTTTGGTAATTCAGTAGAAGACTTATATACATCAGATGCGTTTACAACAAGCATTGTAAATGGTAATATATACATTTTTAATAGGGAATCTGGTTCTATTTTTTTTCCTCCGCCATATTTCCATGTGGGGATTTTTTTGTTATTTAATATTTTTTTACTAATTTCATTTACAATTGTATTAATATAAGAGTTATTTTTTGATGGGTCTTTAATTATATCTAATACGGAATTTATTTTGGGATCATTAATATAATCTTTTATTTTTTGTTCAAACGTAATATCATCTTTAATTTTTTTGTTATAAAAATTTACTGTATCTGTAAAAAAAGTGGTTAATAATATTTTAATATTTTCTTCAGTAATATCTGTTATTTTTAATATATGCGATAAAGAATTAATCATTAATGTAACAAAATCATTAATATTTGTCACATAAATACCACCATAGGGATTATCACTCATAATATAATATATATTAATATAATATATTACTTATGATATAAATTTGTATTTTACATAGAACCTAAAGATTCTAAAGAAAGTCCTGTTAAAGACATACTAACATTTTCCTCTATCTTTTTCTCGGCATCCTCTTCCTCTGTTATAACACCTCTATCCTCCAAAAGCATCTTATTAACTCCCATAGTGTATGTCTGTAAATTTAATACGATATCTTTAATATTTGCTATTTCCTCGGCCAACATATCATATCTCTTATCGAATTCCTCAATAATCTCCTGCAAATCAGCAGTCATTTTTTCTGTGGGAGGTCTTGTCGTTTGTGGTTGCATATCAGAAAATGTAACCTTTGATGGGGTAGGATTCATATTTGATTTTGTTTCCTTCATAAAAGTTTCTAAAACAATCAAACGTTTATCTACGACTTGAATTACTTGGGGTAAAGTTAATGCTGAAGTACCATTTGGTTGACCAGGTTTTTGAGGGACTCCCGGTTGAGGCATTTGCTTACTAGCCATCACGGGGTCATTGGGTTGAATACCGGCTCTACGTTTTTTGGCAGATGCTAAAGACTGACTCATTTATAAAAAAATCGTTATATAATACTATATAATGATTTATCTAAATAGATATAACGCATAAATATTTATTAGGCCACCATATCCATCGAAATTTTGGCCGAAAAAATATAGGGAGTTTTCCATTCTATATCCTCAATTGTATAATCTTCTATTTTTTCATGTGTATTTTTAATTTCTATTTCAGGAAAAGGGAATGTCCTGTTTGTTAATTGTTCTTTCAATGCATTCATGTGATTCATATATATATGCGCATTTCCTAAAAAATATACAAACTCATCTGCAATTAATCCACAGTGTTTTGCCATAATATGCGTTAAAAAGGAATATGATGCTATATTAAATGGTACTCCTAAACCTACATCACCGCTACGCTGATATAATGCACACGATAAATATTTCCCCTCTCTTACATTAAATTGGCATAATATGTGACATGGAGGTAATGCCATTTGTTCTAATTGACATGGATTCCACGCAGTTAAAATAAGACGGCGACTGGTGCGTTGTTCCGGGTCTCGCAATGCATCAATTAATTGCTGAATTTGGTCTATTCCTTTATCATTTATTTTTTGTTCGTATGCATCTATACATCCACTGCATCTTGAAAATCCAATTGCTTCTTTTTCGCAATCTAACACAAATTTGTCCTTTTTGGTATAATATGGTCTATTAAATCCTCTCCATTGCCATCCATATACCGGTCCTAATTCGTCTTCCTCGTAATCATCCAATCCTCTTGACTTTAGAAATTGTTTAGATGCGTTTCCATCCCAAATATGAACTCCTTGGTTTTTCAATATTTTATTATCTGTTTCCCCGCTTAAAAACCACATTAACTCTTTGAAACATGTTTTCCATGCCATTTTTTTAGATGTTAAAATTGGAATTCTTCCATTTTGTAAAGAAAACCGCATTGAATATCCAAAGAGAGATTTTGTGTCACCATTTCTCCCTTTTTCTATAGACCCCTTTTCCATAATATCCTTAATCAATTGAATATATTGGTTCTCTTCATTTTCTTGGCGATTTACGAAATCCATTATACTAGAATAAATATATAGTATTATACTTAATATTCTTTTATACCTTTTATATATTTTATAAAACATAAAATATATAATTTTGGTTGGGTTATGAGACGTTTATTTAACAAACTTATTCATCTTGGTACCGCATGTTTTGCATGTACCCTTAACCATATTTCTACCATTGGATGATGTAGATTTTGCGCAACCTGTCATAGTTTGCTTCTTTTTGCATTTAACGCAATAGGCAGTATCGCAACCGCCGGATGTGGGAGTAGTCTTCTTAGGAGGCATTATATATCTATAGGATATAATTATTTTGAATTCTTTACAAAATAAATATATGATATTTATTCTAATTTTTTCGTTTTATGTTCAGATTTATTGATAGTTACATACCTAGATATATTTTTGATAATTTTTTCATTATTTTTATCCGTTTTTTCTTGATTTCCTCCTCCTAAAGATTGTTGCATAATAACTATATGTAATTCATATTCTTTTGTATTCATTATATCATAATTTGGGTTTTCTTCTTTCCATATTTTCACCTCTTGCATATTTCTTTTGGCAACATGACCGATTGTTCTTTTGATTTTTTGTTTTTGTTCCGTGTCTTTTTCCCATTTGTCTTCATCTTTAATATATATTGTTTCTCGTTTCAAATCGGTGCAATGTATTGGGCGTTTATATACATCTAATTGTTGTAATCCGTCCAAGAAAATTTTTGTTATACCTTCCACATAACCATGAACCCCAGTATATTCCACATTATGCGTATCAATCTTGAGAGTATTTATAAACTCTGACATATTTAAAGCATCTTTACAATGTTCGTTTAAAAATACAGTGAGATTGAAATTATTTTGCTGATTATTATTGATTGTAATATTTTGTGGAGTATTTTTTTGCTCTGATAAAAATTGTTTTACTTCTTTCAGTTCATTTAAAATATTATCCATAACATTTTTATCAACCACTGTTACATTTTCAGGAGGAACTACATATGCAACTGCTGGAGAAACTTCTTGGCATATTTCATTATTCTCTGATTGATTATTGTCCTGTGTAGGGGGGTGAGGTTCCTCGATTTTATTATTTTTATTATATATATCACATGTTTTCCTATGGAAATATAAACTATTCATATATGAATAACTTTTATTGCACACACAAAAATATGTTTTTTGAGTATTAGCATTTATATTACTTAGTTTTTTATGTTTTTCTGTTTCTAAATGACGCCTCATATCTGAATCCCAATTACATCTAAAATTGCATATTGTACATATTTTTTTTTTATTAGTATTAGTTTTCATTTTGTATTAATTTAATATAATGTTATATTTTTATATGTTTTCAAAAAAAATATTTTATAATCTTCGGGTTTTATAAAAATTACCCGAAGATTTTACACTTTCGGGTAATGGACATTTTTTACGAAAAAACGGGACGAACCATGAATTATGGTGTAAAAAACGGGTTTAAAAAAATGTCCAAAAAGACTGAAATACAATGTCGCCCGATTTTTTCATGGTATAATAAAAAAAAACCATGAAAAAACTGGTGACACTGAAAAACTTTATGCAGTCATTCCAAAAAAATGATTCTATGTTTGTGATTATGTCAGTCACATCTACTTTTTTGGGAAAACTTTAGGCAGGAAAAAATTTTTGGACATTTTTAAAAATGTCCTTTTTTTTTGAGCTACCTCATTTCTTTTCCAGAATAATTTTTTTATTGATTTTTCCTATAAAAATATTTTCAAAGCATATATAGTAACAAATAATTCGGTTCCAAAATATGCACTTTTTGAAGGAACCGAGGTCGGGATTTGTCCCGACCGGTCGGGTAATTACCCGAAAAAATGTCCATTTTTCGGTTTTTGAACATTTATTTTATGTATTTTAATTTTGACTTTCAAGAAAATTTATTAATGTTTCATTTTTTTTATAAATTTCGTTTGTAATTTTTATATATTGTTTTATTGTATCATTCAATGACATTTTATTATTTTCTTCTGCATTTATATTTGTAAATAAATTATTAATTAAATTTTCTTGTATAACACCTTGTAATTTGTTTATTATTTCTTGCACATCACTTATATTTATTTTAACTTGTAAATTATTATCTCTATTATTTTCTATAATAGAATTTGCATTGGTATTTAAAATTTCGTTATTAACCTCATTTTCATCAATTGACATTTTAATTCTATTATGTAAATCACAAGTTTGTCTATGGTAACTTAAACTAGACCTATGTGTATATTCCTTTCCACATATACATTGATTTTTATTTAATTTTATTTTTCCAACTTTTGCATTTAATTTATGTCCTTTAGTTTCAAGATGTTTTTTCATTTCAGATTTCCAGTTGCAAGTAACATTACATAATTTGCAAACTTTTTTGTTATCTATATCAATGAAAATATTATTATCGTCATTTGCATTATTATCTTCAATCATTTTTATATACTATAATATAATGCATATTATAGCTGATAATTTTTATATATATTTATTATATACTATTACAATTATTCCTGTTAAAATATAAAGATTATTTATGTTAATATATTATACACAATGTCATTAAAAGAACAAATAAATGTTCTTTTAATAGAAGAACTAAAAACTATAAATAATAAAATATTAAAGCAAATGGAATATATTAAAACATTTTATATTGAGTCAGAAAAAGTAAATTTCTGCATCCACAAAAAAAATAAATATTATTGCAAAGAATGTGACGGTCGTAATTTATGTAAATCGCCTTGGTGTGAAACAAGCGTTAGTTCAAAGTATGAAGGTTATTGCACTCCATGTTTCGTAAATAATCCAGAAAACCAATATAAACCTACAATGCGTAATTATAAAACAAAAGAAAAAGAAGTTGTAACCAAAATTACTGAAACATTTTCCAATTTTACTTGGGTTTCAGATAAACGGGTTCTAGACGGGTGTTCTCGCCGACGTCCCGATTTATTATTAGATATGGGATCACATATTATTATCGTAGAAATTGATGAAAATAAACATACTGATTATGATTGTAGTTGTGAAAATAAACGGTTAATGGAGTTATCTCAAGACCTACAACATAGACCAATAGTATTCATAAGATTTAACCCGGATAATTATGTAGATGAAACTGGAAATGTAATACAATCATGTTGGAAATTAAATAAATTAGGAGTTATGCATATTCCTGAAAATAAAAAAAGAGAATGGAATGAGCGAATAGATTGTTTGAAAGAACAAATTCAATATTGGATAGATAATCCAACTGAGAAAACAGTAGAAATAGTAGAATTATTTTATTAACGTCATATACGATATTCTAGAATAGATAATAAAATTATAAATTTATATAAAATATATGCAAATAAAACATAAAAAATAAATATATTATAATATATAAAATATGGAAGACATAGAAAAAGGTGCAAAAATATTCAAAACAAAGTGTGCACAATGTCACACTATCGAAGAAAATTCTGCACATAAACAGGGACCCAATTTATATGGAATATTAGGAAGAAGAACTGGCGAAGCTGAAGGTTATTCATATTCCTGTGCTAATATAAATAAAAATATTATATGGGATGAGACTACATTATTTGAATATTTAGAAAATCCAAAAAAATATATACCTGGAACAAAGATGGTATTTTCTGGCATAAAAAAAGAAAGTGAACGTAATAATTTGATTTCATATATAAAAGCAATATCAAGACCAACACCCAAAAAAGAAAAAGAAAACGAAAATTAAAAATAAAAAACTAAAACCAAAAAAAATCTATTCTCACCAAACATTATAAAATGGATATTTTACAAGAAACAAATAATACAAATAAAAAAACTTTTTTCACGCATGTTTTTTCTACAACAGAGGAGGGTAAAGCCGAATTATTAAATGTGGTTCAATATGCAGCTTTAGCATTAATTCCGGTTATTGCTTTAAATAAATTAGTTGCCCGATTTATTCCCGATGCCGATTCCGAAAAGTCGAGTCTTGAAATTGCAATTGAAGTATTGTTGCAAATAATTATAATGTTTTGTGGTATAGTTATAATTCATCGTGTGATTACATATTTACCAACATACAGTGGATTTAAATATGAAAATTTAGTCTTAACTAATGTTATTTTAGCATTTTTAGTTATTGTTCTCAGTATTCAAACAAAATTGGGAATTAAAGTGAATATTTTAGTCGATCGTTTAGGTGAATTGTGGAATGGTCCCACATATTCAAAGGACCGCAAGAATGGTGTTAAAAGTTCCGTCCGTGTAAGTGCACCAATGTCACAACATATGCCAAGTCAGGCCGATTATTTGGATAATTCCGCCACTCAACAGGGAATGTTCCCCCCAGCACCCGTTGCCACATCAAAACCCCAATCTGGAAGTGGATATGACCATATGATGGGTGGAGGTTCTGGAATGATGGAGACACAATTAATGCCGGCTAATTCTCTTTTGGGAAGTGCTTTTGGTGCATTTTAATATCCATTCTGCTATGTATTTTAATACATTAAAGAATGTCATATACGCTATTCCAGTTTTGTCCCATAATTGTGACAAAACCAGAATAGGCGTTAAATAACCACATAACCACATAATATATTTTATAAATAAATAAAATATATTATTTTTTCGCCTTACGATTTTTGCGAGTAATATTATGTTTCGCATATTTAATACATTTTTTATTTTTCACCGAATAACTCATTCCACTAGAACATCCATAAATATTTTTATTAAATTCTCGTTGAATACTTTTTCGACTAATAGATGTATCTTTTTTACTTAAACGTATGCTGGAATTTAATATTAATGAATTTGTCAAAGAATCAGTATTTACAATTCTATCATGTTCTGCTTTATGTTTTCCAAAAAATCCAGAATTATTCAATATATTTTTATAAGAAATTATTATTGTATTAATATGCGGTCTTTCCAGATAATTAGGACATATCATGCTTGTAAATAATTCCTCGAATTTATTATAAGTAGTTTTATCAATAAACTGTTTTGTTTTATTCAAGACATAAATATAAGCAATACCAATTCCATATATATCAATGGTGGCAATAGAATCCTTTAAAAAATGAGAATATTCACGTTTATCGTTTAAATTTTGAACAAATAATTCATTTAAATTTTGAACAAAATAATCAATTTTGTTTGAATATATAGATTCTTTAACATCATTATCCACTGCAAAATAAAAAAATGTTCTCATAGAATTTGAAAATTTACTGTTGCGTTTTTCCTTTATTTCTTCGATGAGACGATTAAAGTATTCCATTTTTTCATCTTCCGTTTTTTTGCAATATGACATATAATTATTTTTATTATAAAAAAATATTTCGGGGGGAAATGACCAATGAAAATCACTGAAAAAATTCTTCGATTTTCTTGAAAGAGTTAATATTTTGGATTCTTCTGTCATAAATCCAAAATCAATTAATTTCAAGCTATTTATGGTCTCATTATAAACCACGTTTTGCGGTTTCAAATCATGATGTATTGTGTCATTTTCAATAAGTAATTTTATTCCATATAATAAACGCAATCCTTCTATCCAAAATTTTTCCATGATATTTTTATTAGTCGCAGTTATTTTTTTTGCAGCCATCCCGTTTGCAAATTCCTCCAAATTTTTTCCTCCGTCTTTTATTACCAATAGTGATAAATTTTTTAAATCATGTAAAACATATTTGTTTGACTTACATTTTCGAATTGCTTTCATATTTTTATCATTATCTTTAATATCACAACTATAAGGTTCGCCTAAATAATAATTTTCATCCGGGTCTATTTTTTTTATAGTTCGATGCTCTTTTAATTCTTGTTTTGCATCTGATTTTTCCAATATTTTTGACACTTTATTTTTATAATCTATTTTTCCTTTATTACATTCTAAACTAGGTCTATGAACACACCCGTAACTACCTTCTCCAATTACGGTAGGATTTTTATTGCTCATTAGAATATATAATATGTATATATTATACTAATATATTATATACCACCTCCTGTCATTCCCATATTTTCCATCATTTGATTCATCATTTCCATGCGTTTCATGGATTCCTCAAAAGCACCTTTATTATCTACTCCAGAAAATAAATAATCAGTATTTGGACTAAATTCATTTTTCTTTATTTGTTTGTATACGTCATTTATTTTTTCCGTTACATTTTCCAAAATAATTTTATCAGAAATGATTTCAACATTTGTAGGTACATGTTCTGTTATAAGAGATACAGCAAAATATAATAAATAACGACGTTTTTTGGGAGACCCAGTAGAATATTTAATACAAAATAAATTTAAAATGGATTCCATAATTGAAGAAATGTATGCATTATTTAAATCATTGCAATAATGTAAAATTACATCCCATACAATCCATATAATATCTTTTTGATATTTTGATTCGACACGATATTCTTTCCTTTTTTCGCAATAGCACGGTTCTTTTCGTCGTTTACATATTACATCAAATTCCATAATCCATTCAATCCAATAGCATACATTATTCATATTTCGTTTTTCTCTAGATAAATTATACGCCAATTCATTCATAGGTATAAAAATCTCTTTTGGGTCTTTTGTTTGAAAAAGGGGTTGAATAAACTCAACTGAGGGTGCTTTTAATCTCTCTGTCATTTGTGTAATATCGAATTCTTCTTCGCGTTTAATTTTAATTTGTTCAAAACTATTTTTTTTATTGGATACACTTAAAATACAAACAATTTCAGCAAAAAGTTTTCGAATATTATTAAAATTGCGGAGATCTAATTCTGATAAAAAATGTCCCTGTGAAATAATATTGCGAAATATATTAAATCTGCGGTCAACATAAACTATTAATTTGGGATTACCTAAATGAATATGTTTCGCCACAAAATGTAAAATTGTTTCCCATATATCTGGATAATGTCCTGCACATATTAATTCAGCACACCAATAACATGCGGGTTCTATTTTTCCTTTTTTCATATTTTCAATAAATTGATTTTTGACTTCGGTTTTTTTAAATCCGGAAAAAGATATGCTTCTAAATTCGGCAGAGGGTCGAATATCATTTAATTCCGAATTATCAGTTACTTTAGTATTAGACATGTATTGTAATATATATTATAATACATGAGCAATTTATCAAAAAAGAAAAAACGCACAATCTACAATTACCAATGTGACGGACACATAGTCCAATGCATTTGAATATTTTCTCTGGGATATCTAATATCAAATACATTTTCCAAAATATCGTGCGAAATAGAAATAAATTTGGAAACATTAGATTGATTATCTAAAATGCAAAACTTGGAATGTAAAACAATATCAACTCCTATAAGCATTTCTAGGGTATGATTATAAATTTCTTGGGAATTCATTTTATTAACCGGTTTAAATTTCTTAAGATCTTCTTGAATAGAATTAAAATAATCCTGATTTTTTTGATTTCCTTTTATATGACAATTATGCAATTCGACTTGTAATTCATTGTCAAATACAACCATGCCTTTTATCTCCGGATGACATAAAGTTATTACTTGTATATGGGTCATTCCTTTATCGGTTAAAATACGTTTCAAATCTATAAAACAATTGTAATCATCCGTTTGCAAAAATATGCATTTGGTATCTGGATTTTTTTCCAATAAAAGATTTAAATATATTTCCGTATCAAAAAACTGACTTTCTTTGCACAATTTATCTCCACGGCGAATAAAAATAGAGTCATAATTTCCTGGGACTAATCTTAATTTTTCGGTTACTTTTTTTATCGCAGCAACCGTAGTTTCATTATATAAATAAAGATGATTTCTTATTGCATCTCTATATTCCCACATATTAAAATTATCGGGCAATTGATTAAACCCGAAAGTATGTTTTTCTTCATTATCTTCTAGAGTACCGGTATCGCATGCCTTAAAATAATCTGTCCATCCATAGGTTGAACGAAATAACCAATCTTTTGCCCATACTATAAATCGTTGATTTGTTTTTCTTGCGTATAAATAATGATTTATCATAAAAAAAAATTGGGAATAAAACCCGGAAACTTTGTCTAATGTAGATATAATCATTTTTTCAATAAAAAATATACAATATATACAATATATTTTTTATATTATTTTTATTTTTGTTTATATTTTATATTCGATTCTATTATTTTATGTTTATATTTTTTTGCATTTTTATTCGGTAATTAATCTTGGAACCACATTGATGGTTTGTAATTCTTGAGAAAGTAATTTATAAGCATATGGAATTTCAACCTTAGCAAAATCGGTAGTATTATCACAGGTTCTACAATTATATATAACATTTGGTTGTCTATTAATTTCGCGATTAGTTGACCCATCATTATATGTGGCAATCATACCACATTTTTTACATACATGTACACTATATTTATCAGATACATCGTATAATCTTTCTCTGCAAAATTTAGACATACCATGTGCAATAAGAACATCTCTCTCCATTTCTCCCACCCTGAAACCTCCATCGCGACTTCTACCTTCGGCCGGTTGACGTGTAAGATTCACCATTGGACCAATAGAACGACTATGTTGTTTATCATTTACCATGTGCTTTAATCTTTGATAAAATACCGGACCAATAAATATACTGGTTTCTAATTGTTCTCCTGTCAATCCATTATACATAACTTCATTTCCATAACTTTCATATCCTAATTTTTGCAATTCACTAGCAATAGTTTTTATATCCATATTTCCAAAACTAGTTCCGTCGCCAAATAATCCCAATTCAATAAGGACTTTTCCTAGCAAAGTTTCTTTCAATTGAGCAATCGTCATACGAGATGGAATTGCATGTGGATTTAAAATAATATCTGGTTTTAATCCGTCCTTAGTAAATGGCATATCGCATTCTGGAATAATATTACCACATGTACCTTTTTGACCACTTCTACTAGCAAACTTATCACCCAAAACGGGCTTTCTAAATACACGAACACGCACTTTTGCAAAATTATAACCTTCCCCATTACGCCCAGTATAATTTTTATCGATATAGGTTTCTTCTGTTGTTCTATATGTTTTACTTTGGTCTTCATATTTGAATTTCTTTGTGGGATCATTACGATTTTCCTTTATGGGAACAGTTTTGGCAATAATTACATCACGATTTTCAACGAGAGTATTTTCCGGAATAAACCCTTGCGCATCCAATTTATCATAATTTCCATATTTAATTCCCTTAGTTTTTGTTTTATCGGGTTTGCATCGAATGATTTCATCGCGGACAATATTTTTATCTTCATCTTTTTCAGTATGATAAATTGTGGCCGAAAATAATCCACGGTCAATTGATCCCTTATTTACTAATACACTATCTTCTTGATTATAACCGGTATGTGTCATAATTGCCACATGAATTTGGGCACCAGGAGGAATGCGATTTAATTGGACAAAATTCATAAATCTGGTATCCACTAACGGTCTAGATGGATAAGATAATATATATGAGGTTTTATCCATACGCTTATCGTAATTCATAGCATATACACCAATTGCCTGTTTACTCATAGCAGTTTGATATGTATTACGAGGTGCTTGATTATGTTCCGGAAAAGGAATACATGAAGCAAGAACACCAAATATGGCACTAGTATGAATTTCGCAATGAGAATAATTAATATGTAAATTTTTATCCTGCAAATAACTATCTTTCGATTTCATAGCAATCATTGAATAATTCTGCTCTTCTGGATCAATATATTCTATAACAGATTCGTCTATTTTACAATTGGTAAGTAAATCATTCCACATAATTTCTTTATTATATAATTTTTTAATAATATCTTTCGTAATTAAAACCTTATTATCTTTTACTTTTAATAATGGTCTAGTTAATCTTCCGCCATCATTGCAAATACGAATTTCCCCCATTTTAAAATCAAATACAATAGAGGTATAAATATTAATAATTCCTTTGTATTTTTTATCTTTCATGTCATTATACAATTCCATTGGGGTATTGGTAATACCCAAAAATGCGCCATTAACAAATACTTTAATTTTATCATTCATCGATGTATAATTTGCATTTTCGACGGATTCAATATATGGTTCAACATATTCATATAAAGATGCGCTATTTGTAGGTATAGTAATATGTGCCAAATAACTGATATTTTTAACGACACCAATAGATTGACCTTCTGGAGTTTCGGCCGGACAAAGAAATCCCCACGTAGTATTATGCAACTTTCTAGGCGGAATTAATTCACCGCTTTTTTCAAGTGGAGTATTAATTCTTCTAAGATGACTAAGACTTGCCAAATAAGTTAATCTATTTAAAACTTGTGCAACGCCTACTTTACTACTATTTGATTGTTTAATACTGAAGTCTCCAGTAGAAAGTGCTCGGGCAATTCCATTTTCAATCGTATTTGATTTCATTATTTTATAAATATTTGTCATATTGATAATATTTTCATAATCTTCGGTAGAACGCCAGGAACCATTTTTAATTTCCTTAATAATCTGCTTTTGCATTTCTTTCACTAATTTATTGAAATAATTTCGAAATAAATTATTCAAAAGAGTTCCAGTCAATTCAATTCTCTTATTTAAATAAGAGTCTCTATCGTCTGGAGGCAAAATACCGAGACTGGTTTGAATCAATTTCTTGGCCATATATCCTATCATAAATAACTTCTGCTTTACCGTTTTACAATGGGGAAATAAATCATTATTTATAATATCCATTGCAAAATTGCGTTTGTTTCTTAATCCAGTATCTTTATCAATATGCAATGGAGTATATGCAACCATAGATGTAATATGCTTAAGAGCATCTTCCTGTGTCATATAAGAATTCGCATCAATAATGGACGCCTGTAAACTGCGCAATAAATCGTCGTGTTTTGGGTCATTAATATCTAAGAGAATATGTTGACAAATTTCTTTATCGCTAATTACACCTAATGCTCGAAATACAACGAATAATTCAACCGGTTGTTTAATACGAGGAATAGTCATATATATTCCGTGACCAAACCCATTATTTTTACTGGCGATCATCATTTCTATTTGCTTAGGAGAAATACATTTGAAATCAGGAACCGATTTAATTTCGGCAAACCAATTCCATTTCGTGGTATTTTTACCATCAAAACAATAAACGCGATTTTCCGCCGCACGTTCCTGACCTAAAACAGTCTTTTCACCACCTTTAATAATGAAATAACCGCCACAATCCATAGGACATTCTCCTGTAAATTCCGAACTTATATGACTATTTTGCGTTAATACACAAATAGATGATTTAAGCATGATAGGCATTTTACCAATATTTATTTTCGGCAAAATGCGATTTATTAATCTAGGAGTGTCCATCGATTCCGTATTTCTAATAATATATTGAATATGAACATCTACAGTCATAGTAGATGCATATGTGAAATTACGCAGTTTTGCTTCTTGAGGTAACATCATTTTAGTGGCGCCATTATTTTCGTGAATTTGCGGAGGATATAATTTGAAATTTTCGAAATTGATTTGAACTTCCAAAAAATATTTATTGTGTTCGGCAACATAATCTGTATCAGAATGTATAAGTACCGGATTAAACATTTGAATAGTTCTTTGAATTTGAAAATTTATAAAATGATTATATGATTCCAATTGATGACGAACCAATCTTTGCAAATGTTGACCTTCGAAATATGATTCAATAATAGTAAATGGTTCCTCAATATATTCGCCCAAAGTAGATAAAACATCATAATCATTATTTGACTCGATACCAGGTTGAGAGTTTTTGTTGATTTCTTCTTCCAATTTTTCACTGATTTCTTGTTCAATCATTTTTTTTATTGTTTCAGTAGTAGTTTCAATTGCTTTTTCTACTTTATTTGGAATAGTAGGTTCATCCGGAATAATAACATTTTTTTTGGTTTTTTTCACCCGAATAGTAACATTTTTAGAAGTATCAATTATTGAAGGGGGTTTTATAATGCCAGATGAGTCAGCAACATAAGATTCACCTTCTAATGAATCGTCTCCGTAAATAATACCTGTTTTACAGGAATCGACATTCATAGAGGAAGCACTTTCACACATCATTGAAGAAGACATTTTATAGATGAAATAATTGAATAAAGATTGGTTTGTTTAATTAATAAATATATATTGGGAGTATTGTGTTACTAATATATATTTATATTCAATTTTTTATATTTTTTTAATATAATATATATTAATTTATTTTTATATTTCCATATAATAAATAATAATATATAAGAATAATATATGAAATAAATAACATAAAAATATATTATTTTTATAAATTATAATAAAAAAAGAAAAATTATAATGTCATCTCCTAATGAAAATGCGGATGATATTGTTAATTTTGTTAATTATTTAGATGGATATAAGAAAAAAAAGGAAATAAATATGATTGAAATGTACAATATTTTATATAATATAAATTATGATTTTTATGTTAATAATTATGGAGATCCAAATTATGCAGGAAATATTCCTTTGCCTCAAAAAACGTCCCCCACCACTCTTAAAGATATTTTAATATTAAGTGGATTAGAACCCGAAACAGAAGATAATAATGCAACATATTATTTCTGTGAAAATAATACAAAAAATACGAATAATCAAAAATATAAAAAATTCGATTTTAATTCTTTGTTTGAACCAACCCCTATAGAATTACAAAATAAAAAACCTAATACGCCCGACACGACTCCTCCATCATCGGAATCTGTGGAAAAAAAGAAAATATTCATTGATATAAATGTGGAAAAATTGGGAGATTTATTGGAGATATTAAATAAATATGAATATAAAGAAACTGAGGAATATAATATCGATTTAAAATCCTTATTAAATATTAAACAAGAATTAGAGGAATTGAATGGAATGATTGGTATGGAAAATCTCAAAACATCTATATTGAATCAATTACTATATTTTATTCAAGAATTACATATTGAAAAAATAAAAAAGGATAATAAAACTGTTATTACATCGGAATTCAAACATACGGTTATATGTGGTCCACCCGGAACTGGAAAAACAGAAATAGCCAAAATAATTGGTCGCATGTATTCCAAATTAGGAATATTGAAAAATAATGTTTTTAAAAAAGTGACCAGAAATGATTTGGTTGCTGGATATTTGGGACAAACTGCGCTTAAAACAAAGAAAGTAATAGATGAATGCATAGGAGGAGTTTTATTTATTGATGAGGCATATTCGCTCGCCAATTTCTACGATATGGATAGTTATTCAAAAGAATGTTTAGATATATTGTGCGAATCGTTAAGTGACCATAAAGATGATTTAATGGTAATAATTGCTGGATATGAAGAAGAATTGGATAAGAGTTTTTTCTCGGCTAACAGAGGATTGGAATCTAGATTTATTTGGCGATTTAAAATAGACGAATATACTCCTAGAGAATTGAGCAAAATTTTTATAAAAAAAATAAACGAAACAGAGTGGACATTTAGTGATAACGAATGCCCCACCGAAAAGTGGTTTGAAAAGAATAAGGAAAATTTTAGGAATTATGGTCGCGATATAGAATTGCTATTTACATATACCAAAATATCTCATTCTAAACGTATTTATGGAAAACCGGTAGAAGAAAGAAAAAAATTGTTATTGATAGACTTAAATTCTGGTCTAGAAATGTTAAAAAATAATAAAAAACAAAAAGACAAACGAAATCCAATATTGGATAGTTTATATGTGTAAAAAATATATATAATATATGGCATAATATATTATATATGTAAAATGAGTGAAAAAAAAATTATAACAATTAGTCCATCTATATTTGACCCATCTAATTTTACCAAAAAAAATAGAGGAAAACCACCGGATGGTCGCATTAAAATGAAGCAATCAGACCATATTAAAAAAAATAGAACAACTAAGGGTAAATTATTAAAATACATTCGTGAAAAACAGGAAGAACAATACAAAAAAATGTTTGAAGATGCAATTGCCAAACAACCGGATCCTATTTTGGATGATAACCCTAAAAAACAGCAAAAATTGGATTTTACACCGGAATTAGAACCAAAAACGGAATTGGAAGCATCAGTTAATTACTTACAAAGTATCGTAAAGGATCAAGAAATAAAAAAAAGAAAAGAAGAAGAGGAAAAAAAACAAAGAAATAATCAAACAATGAAATATCAACCAATTAGCGATTCGTCTTTTTTTCAATCTATTATAGCAGACCATGTCGATAATACGGAAAATAAACATTCCCCTACTGTTATGCGCGAATCTTTCGATAATATTGTAAATAATATCCATCCGGACAATCCATATGAAAAATTAAAAATGCCAATACCTCTTACAAATCCCACATATGGTTGTTTGAAAAATGGAAAATTACCAACGTATAGACAATATATGAAAAATAATGTGCTAACACAAAAAGGACCAATACATAATATGCATTCACATAGTCATTATGTATCGCAACCACAACATATAAAATCGTCTTATGCTCCTCCCATAATGCCAACAAAAATGCCCGCGCCAACTATACCAATTCAATTAAAAATACCACCGAATTCCCAAATTCCGGCAATAAAACCAGTTGCTCCAGTAAGTAATATTATACATCCTCCTTCCACAACAGTAACTCATCCTATAGGAAGTACACCGGAAGAAATCAAACAAAATGAAAGATTGAAAAATATAAGTGAAATAAAACAATTGCGTGAAATATTGGAGAAAAAACAAAAAGAAAAAAATAAATCAGCATCTTCATCAATAAAAAGGAAAACAATTAAAAAAAGAACATATTATTTGGGAAAATCAAAGGTTCATCCGAAAGTATCTGTATTAGTTTCAAACAAAACAATAAGAAATCAAGTAAATAAAAAGGCGCACGATTTAAAACAAACATCAATGGGCGATGTTAAAAAATATTTAATGCAAAAAGGATTTATAAAAGTAGGGTCAACTGCACCGCACGATGTTCTACGACGTATGTATGAGTCGGCACAAATGATTGGAGGAGAAATAACCAATTATAATTCTGATAATTTATTGTATAATTATTTGAATGCGTAATATAAGATACATAGTAGTTTTATTTATGAATTTCAAATTATTTCTCAAAAAATATATGCAAACAACATAAAAATATTTTTATATTATGTATATTATAAAAATATCAACTAAAATATAATATATCTATAAAATGGATAAAATTTCTGTTCTTACTATTACACAATATAGTAGAAGACATATTTTTAAATTTTTAATACAACATATTTTGTCTCAAACAATACAACCTGACGAATGGGTAATTGTTGAAGGATCTCAATTAAAAAAGGATGGTATAAAAAATAGAGAAATAATTCAAAAATATATAAAAACTTTTCCAAATTTAAATATTATATATATACCTTGGAAAAAACGCACATTTTCTAAAATGTTAAATGTCGGAAATGCAAAATGTAGTGGAGAATTTATTATTCAAATGGAAGATGATGATTATTATCCACCAAGTAGAATAGAACATGCTGTAACAAAATTAAAAAATAATCCAGATATTGAAATTGCCGGATTAAGTTCAATATATATGTATGATATAATAAATGATATATTAATTAAATCGCCTCATTTTGGAGACGGACATTCCTGTAATAATGCTCTTGCATATAAACGTTCCTATTTAAAAAAAAATAAATATAATGATAATAAATTTAGTGTGGAACCTAGTTTTTTGAATAATTATATTCCAAAAATTATACAATTAGATATAAATAAAACAATTATAAATATTATTCATCCAAAAAATACTATATCAAGAAATATAATATTAAATAATTGGAAAAAAAATAAAATGTATTATGAAATTGATAAAACTTCTATTAATATACATGCAATAAACTTTTTACAAAAATATAAAAACATATTATCAACGTCTATTCTGTAATATGATAAATAATATTTTTTATTTTTTATTTTTATTTGTGCGTTTTTTTCCTCCGGTAACTTCCGCAATAGAAGTATTCTTTTTTGTTTTTCTTTCACTTCGTTTTTTAAGTTTTCTATTTCGGTGTTTTTTTGTTTTTCTCTTATTTTTTTCCACAATTTCTGGAGATTCTGTTTCAACTTCCATTAATTCTAAACGATAAAGAGTTTCTGGTCTTGTTTGATTACAATGGTCTGCTCCCATTGCATCAAAATCTGGTCTTACAGGTAATATATATGAACTAACATATTTTTTTACTTTTTTGCGAGTTTTTACCATATTAAATACTTTTGAACCAGGAACAGGACCATTCCAAAAAAAAGAAGGTTTATCCACCAAATATTTAGATCCTCCAGGACCCATAATTTTAACAAAAGGACCTCTACCATTTTTTTTTAACCAGTCTCTAATATATGTATTACCTAGCCATTCTGGTTTAGTATCCTTATGACATTCATAATACTCTGCATAATCAGTAGGTCTACTTTCTTCAGAATTACTACGTTTTACACCATCAATACTTTGGCAAATATATCTTCCATTTAAATGTAAAATAAAATTTTGATTTTCGTTTGCATCCTCTTGATTAAAATAATCTTGAATAGTTATTTCTTCATTATTAATAGCATCATACGTTATGTCGGTTAATTTAAATTTTTTTGGATTTTTAGATACTAGTGGATATTGAGAATGCGTAGGATAATTAGGAGGAGGTGGGTAAGTTGTAGTGCTATTATTTTGAATACTCGGAGGAGGTTCAGGAGGATTAATAATAGATAAAGTATTATTTGGAGGTGTTGATAATCTATTAGAAATATTAATATTATCATCAAAAACTGTATAAATACGAGGATTACCTTGAAGATTTGGAGGTAATTGTGTAATCGGGTTATTTATTCCAATTATTTCTTCCAATGTATTAGGTATTTCTGGAACTATAGTAACCATATTATTATTAAAATGTAAACTTTGCAATGATCTTGATAATGGAGAAGGTAAACTTGTTAATCTATTATTATCTACATAAAGTTCAATTAATCCATCTGGTAATTCAGGAAGTTCAGTTAATTGATTATTTTCTAAATGTAAAATAGTTAATGTTTCTGGTAAATTTGGTAAACGTTTTAAATTACAACGTCGACAAATTAATTTTTCTAATGATTCTGGTAAGTCGGGTAATTCTTCCAGAGGATTATTTTCAATGATTATTATTTTTAAAGAATTTATTGATAAACTTGGTAATTGTTGTATATTACAATCATTTAACATAAATTTAATTAATCTTGGCGGCAATGAAGGTAAATTAATTATATTTACTCGGTCTAATATAAGTTCTATTAAATCTTGAAATATTTCAAAATTAGGTAATTGTAAATTAGAACAATATTTAATACTTAAATGTTTTAGTTGAGTTAAATTATTAATAAATGTTAAATTATTCATTTCCATTATTTCTAATGTAACTACACTTGGAGGAACATTTGTTAAATTTTCAATATTTTTGCAATTAGTTATTTTAATAACTTTTAAGTTATTGGGAAATTTATCTATAATATTTAAACTATTAAGACTTGTTAATTGTAAAACTTCTATATCGTTTTCGTATCTGGGGTCATTTATTAGTTCATCCGATAATTTGCCATTTATAATATAAGGCGATTCATCTGCACGTCGATTTAATGTTAATACTCCAAATCGCGGTCTTAATGATTCCCACAATGTTGCCATATTATATATAATTAACTAAGATAAAAATAATCATATATAATACAATTTTAACGTCTATTCTAATTCTAGTATATATTTTAATATATACTAGAATAGACATTAACATTAATAAAAATAATAATATTTTCTAAATATTTTCATGCACTTTTCACTTTATTTGTACGTTTTTTTCCTCCGGTAATTTCAACGATAGAAGTATTCTTTTTTGTTTTTCTTTCACGTCGGGGTATTGGTTTTTTGTTGGGGTGATTTTTTTTATTTTTTTTTGTTTTTCTTCTCTTTTTTTTCTCAACTGTTGGTGGTTCTGTTTCAATTTCCATTAATTCTAAACGATAAAGTGTTTCTGGGGCGGTTTGATTACAATGGTCTGCTCCCAATACATCTAATTGTGGTCTTACAGGTAACATATATGAACTGACATATTTTTCTACTTTTTCAGGAATTTTTACCATATTAAATACTTTTGAACCAGGAACAGGACCATTCCAAAAAAAAGAAGGTTTATCCACCAAATATTTAGATCCTCCCGGCCCCATAATTTTAACAAAAGGACCTCTACCATTTTCTTTTAAGCAGTCTCTAATATATGTATTACCTACCCAGCGAGAAGGTGCATTTTTATTACACTCGTAATACTCTGCATAATCAGTAGGTCTACCTCTTTCAGAATTACTAAGTTTTACTCCATAAATACTTTGACAAATATATGTTCCATTTAAATGCAAAATAAAATTTTGATTTTCTGTTGCATCTTCTTGATTAAAATAATCTTGAATAGTTATTTCTTCATCATTAATAGCATCATATGTTTTATCTGTTAATTTAAATTTTTTTGGATTATCTGATATTAATGGATATTGAGAATGTGGAGGATAATTAGGAGGGGGAGGATAAGTTGTAGTGGTATTATTTTGAGTAGCAGGGGGTGGATTAGGTTGACGATGTTGACGAGGTTGATTGGGTGAATGATGTCGATGAGGCGAATGATGTCGATGAGGTGGATTAGGTGACTCATGTCGATGAGGTTGATGAGTTGGACGAGGTTGATTGGGCGAATGAGATCTATGAGGTGGACGAGGTGGATTGGGCAAATTGGATCTATTATTAGAAGGCATAGTAATACCCAAAGGGGTTGATGATATATTAGGATTAATATTCCGCATTATATTATCGTCAAATCGCAAAAATATACTAGGATAAACTCGAGGAATTGGGGGTAATTCTGTAATTGGATTATTTCGTCCAGCTATACCATGTAAAGTATTCGGTATTTCTGGAACTACAGTAACCATATTATTATTAAAATTTAAACTTTGCAATGATCTTGGGTACGGATGAGGTAATCTTGTTAATCTATTATTATCTACATCAAGTTCAATTAATCCATCTGGTAATTCAGGAAGTTCAGTTAATTGATTATGTTCTACTATTAAATAACCTAATGACCGAGGTAAATTTGGTAAACTTGTTAAATTACAATTTTTACAAGTTAAATGTATTAAAGATTCAGGCAATTCAGGTAATTCTTCAAGAGGATTATTTTCAATGATTATTGATTTTAAAGTATTAATTAATAAACTAGGTAAACGTGGTATATTGCAATTTTTTAACGTAAACTGTGTTAATCTAGGGGGCAATGCAGATAAACTAGTTACAACTAAATGATCTAAACTAAGTACTTCTAAATTTGTAAATAATTCAAAATTTGGTAATTGTAAAACATCACTTTTTTTAATATTTAAATTTCTTAATTGAGTTAAATTATCAAGGAATTCTAAATACTTACCTCCATTAATTTCTAAATCACGCAACCTGGAAGGGATATTTGTTAAATTTTCAACGTTTTTACAGTTACGTAATTTAAGAACTTCAATATTATTTGGAAATTTATCTATAATTTTTAAATCAGTAAAATTTAATAATGTTAAATCCCTTATATTATTATATCTATCATCATTTATTAGTTCATCAGGTAATTTTCCATTTACAATAGGAGGCAATAAATTATCTTTTTCGTCTATTATTAAAGATTTAATATATGGTTTTAATCTTCTCCATAATGTTTCCATATTATTTTTTATATTATATATAATATACTTAAAATAAAATTTGTTATATATATAAGAAATATATAATAAGATATATTTCTTATATTTTTATACATACATACTAGAATAGAGATTATTTTTTATAAATTTTTTTTGTATATTTTTTCCCTCCTGTTATTTGAACAATAGAATGTTTTTTCTCTCTTTTTCGTTGACTATGTTTTTTTGTTTTTCTATTACGGTGTTTTTTTTGTTTTTTAGTACGTTTATTGTGTTTATTTTTTTCAATTTCCATTAATTCTAAACGATAAAGTGTTTCTGGGGCGGTTTGATTACAATGATCAGCACCCAATACATTTAACCCTGGCCTTACTGGTAACATATATGAACTGACATATTTTTTTACTTTTTCAGGAATTTTTACCATATTAAATACTTTTGAACCAGGAACAGGTCCATTCCAAAAAAAAGAAGGTTTATCTACCAAATAATTCGTACCTCCAGGTCCCATAATTTTAACGAAAGGACCTCTACCATTTTCTTGTAACCATGTATTAATATATGAATTACCTGCCCAGTGAGAAGGTGCCTCAGGATCACATTCGTAATATTCTGCATAATCAGTAGGTCTACCTCTTTCAGAATTAGTAATTTTTAAACCATTAAGACTTTGACAAATATATGTTCCATTTAAATGTAAGACAAAATATTGGTCTTCTTCTGCATCGGGTGAATTCAAATAATCTTGAATACTAACTTCTTCATTTTCTATGACATTATATGTCATATCGGTTAATTTAAATTTCATTGGTCGATTTGTTTCTAATGAATATTGAGAATGTGGAGGATAATTCGGCGGTGGGGGATAATTTCTAGGTTCATTATTTGGAATATACATAGATTCAGGAGGTTCAGGAGGATTCGGTTGGGTTGGAATATATCTATAACCCGTCGGTGAATCTGTAATAGAAGGTAATTCTTCATCTTGAGATGTTTGTACATTAATATTAGGCATAATATTATCATCAAACTGAATATAAATATTAGGGTAAACATTGGGAATTTCAGGTAATTGTGTAATTGGATTATTTGTTCCATTTATTTCCTCCAATGTATCAGGTATTTCTGGAACTATAGTAATCCTATTATTACTAAAATTTAAATTTTTTAAATCTCTTGGAAATGGTGAAGGTAAACTAGTTAATTTATTATTATTTACACGAAGATTAATTAAACTATTTGGCAATTGAGGAAGTTCAGTTAATTCGTTATGTTGTACTTCTAATTTAATTAATGTTTCGGGTAAATTTGGTAAACTTTTTAACTTACTATTATTACAAATCAAACTTTCTAAAAATTCTGGTAATTCTGGCAATTCTTCTAACGACGAATTATGGGTTAAAGATATTGTTTTTAAAGAATCTATTGTTAAATTTGGTAATCTTTCTATATTTGAATTATTTAAACTAAAATTATTTAGTTTGGGCGGTAATGAAGATAAACTAGTTATATTGACATTATCTAAAACAATTTGTGTTAATTTTTGGAATGTTTCAAAATTCGGTAATTGCAACTTAGGACAATTTTTAATAGTTAAATATGATAGTTGGGTTAAATTATCAATAGACTTTAGATTTTTTGCGTTATTAATAACTAATTCCCCTAAACTCGAAGGTGCATTTGCAAATTCTTCAATACTGCGAGAATCATATATGCTAACTGATAATATTTTTTCTGGTAAGTTATCTATAGTTTTTAAGTTATTAAAATTTGAAAAACTCAAACTAGTTATATTATTATATTCTGGGTCATTTGTTAATTCTTCCGGTAATTTTCCATCGATAATAGATAACAAATTATCACTGCCGTTTAGTTTTAGCATTCCATACCGGGGTTTTAATTTTTCTAATAATGTTGGCATAATATATAATAAAACAAGATAAAAATAAAACTATATAATATGCAATGTATATTATATAATTTCAAACAAAATAAGATATATCTATAAAATGTCAGGAAAAGAAGAATTAAATATTTATGGTGAATATTTTAAAATAACAAAAGAATATCAAAAGAAATATGGAAAATCGACCGTTCTTTTAATGCAAGTAGGATCCTTTTTTGAAATATACGGAACTTCCGTAACCTATCAAACAGAAATAGAAGAAATTGCCAATGCATGTCAATTAAGTATTTCCGAAAAAAAGACGACATATATGGGCGAATCCCTTTTAATGGCCGGATTCCCGGATTATAAATTAGAGAAATATTTGGAAAAAATAACTGAACATAATTATACTGCCGTAGTTTATGTTCAAGAAAAAAATGAAAAAAATACGAAAAGGGTTTTTCATTCGGTTCATTCTCCTGGAACATATATATCGTATGAAACAGATTCCACTCAAAAAATAACGAATAATATTATGTGCATTTGGATAGAAACTTATAAACCAACTTCCTTAAAATTAACCACCTCACACGATACAATTTCCACATATATTTCCAAAACAAAAGATACTGCAGTATTTGGTATATCGGTTGCCAATATTTTTACCGGAAAATCTTCCATATTTGAATATCAATCGCCATTATTAATGAATCCAACTACATTCGATGAATTGGAAAGATTTGTTTCTGTATTTTCACCAAGTGAAGTTATTTTTGTGACGCCCTTTGATAATAAAATAAATGATGATATAATACAATATGCCGGTATATCTAATGCAATTATTCATAGGGTAGATTTGTCTGATAAATTAAATGAAAAAGTACAAAATTGTACAAAACAAAAATATATACAACATATATTATCCACTTTTTATGGAGAGGAAACATGCCAGCAATGTGGTGAATTTACCATGAATGAAGTAGCCACGCAATCATTTTGCTATCTTTTAAATTTTATACAAGAACATAATCCCAATTTGGTAAAGAAAATTTCCTTGCCTATATTTAATAATTCGTCGGATAGAATGGTATTGGCAAATCATACTCTTAAACAATTAAATATAATTGATGACCATACTACTGATAGTAAGAGATCCGGTAGGTTGTCTTCCGTATTAAAATTTTTAAATAAAGCATGTACCAGTATGGGAAAACGACTTTTTCAACACCAACTATTGCATCCCACTTTTAATGAATCGTGGTTAACCAAAGAATATAATATTGTGGATTATGTTTTGAGTAATGACCAATATTATATGGTGGAACAATTTCGCAAAACAATTTCCCAAATAAAAGATATAGAGAAAATCTCGCGCCAAATTTTAATTAAAAAGGTATATCCATCGGGCATATATCATTTATATAATAGTTTTTTAATTGCCAATCAAATTCACATTTGTTTATATGAAAATCAAACAATTCAACAATACTTATCTAATAAACCAGGATTGCACGAAGAAGTAGTTCAATTTATAGATTATCTAGAAAGGAATTTCGTATTAGAAACGTGCAAAAATGTACATTCCAATGTTTCCTTCAATGAAAATATAATCCAATCCGGAATTTCCATACATTTGGATGCTTTAATAATTAAAAAGCAAAAAAATGAAGAACGATTTCGCGGATTCAGAGAAAAAATGAATGAATTAATGAATATATGCGAAAAAACGTCTGGAATCGAATATATTAAAGAACATGAAACTGAAAAATCGGGGGTTTATTTGCAAATTACAAAAAAACGCGGACTTTCTCTTAAAAAAATGTTGGTTTCTATGCTTGAATCCGGGAAAAAAGAAATACAAATAACATCCGATTTTTCAGTTCCTATTACAGATATAAATGTTATATCTGGTTCTACTGCAGGAAATGACCAAATAGATTGCAAACAAATAAATGAAATAACTAGGGATTTACTTTATTCAAAAGAAAGTATTAATAATGCTATTATAGAAGAATATAATAATTTATTGTATGGTATTGAACAGCGATGGTTTGTACTTATTGAACAGATATCGCAGTATTTGGCCAAATTCGATGTTATGTTAACTAAAACATATATTGCAAAAGAATACAATTATTGTAAACCGGAAATAAATCAAACTGCCGAAAAATCATATATTCACGCCAATAATTTGCGTCATTGTTTAATTGAACACATTCAACAAAACGAATTATATGTAACAAATGATGTAGAAATAGGAATAAATAATACTGATGGTATTTTATTATATGGTACAAATGCTGTCGGGAAAACCAGTATTATTCGTGCATTAGGTATTAGTTGTATTATGGCACAATCGGGATTATATGTTCCTTCAAGTAAATTTATTTATAAACCGTACACGGCAATATTTTCCCGTATATTGGGAAATGATAATTTATTTAAGGGGTTATCTACATTTGCAGTTGAAATGTCTGAATTGCGCACTATATTAAAAATGTCGGATAATTCCAGTTTAATATTGGGAGATGAATTATGTAGTGGTACTGAAACTGAGTCGGCAATTAGTATTTTTATTTCTGGATTACAAACATTGATAGAAAAGAAGGCGTCTTTTATATTTGCCACCCATTTTCACGAAATTGTAAATTACGAAGAAATTCAAAATATGGAGGGATTAAAGATGAAACATTTATCTGTATATTATGATAGAGAAAAAGATTGTTTAATTTATGATAGAAAATTAAAGGATGGCTCTGGAACAAGAATGTATGGATTAGAAGTGTGTAAATCCCTTTATTTGCCAGAAGATTTTTTGGAAACTGCATATAAAATTCGCAATAAATATTTCCCTGAAACTAGTGGCGAATTAACGAATAAAACATCGCAATATAATGCAAAAAAAGTGAAAGGTATGTGTGAAATGTGTAAACTTGAATTAGGCGAAGAAGTTCACCATTTGCAACAACAAAAAGATGCTAATAAAGAAGGATTTATTGAAAATTTTCACAAAAATCATCCTGCCAATTTATTAACTGTGTGTAAAAAATGCCATGATAAATTTCACGAGAAATCTACCGGAGAAGGTGCTCCGAAAAAACGAATAGTTAAAAAGAAAACTACCAAGGGATATATTGTTTCTAATGAGGAAACTGCATAACAGCATTCATTGCGTCATTATTCGATATATATATTTATTTATTATATATCGAATTTTTTTTCTTTCTTTGTTTTTTTATGTTTGACAATTACCATAACATTGTCCATTAAAAAAATAGAAATCTTTATTTGCAAGCGTGGGGTCAGAATAATTGGCTTTCATTTTTGGTCCAGATGCGTCTCCGGCAACACATTTTGTTCCTCCGAGCAATACACAACAACTAGTAGATGCACACGTAGAAGCATCTGTTGCCAAACATTTTTGTTCTAATTCAGTAGGACTATTAATAAGTGATTTACAAAATCCGCCAAGAGATGATGATGTTGGATATGCTTTGGCAACGCTCGACATTCCGGTCGTTAAACTTAAATAAACACTGTCTTCATAATTGGGAACGAAATTTGTGGAATTAAAAATGAATGAACCTGGTTGATAATATGTGGGTAATGTACTTCCTAATTGATTTTCTAAACATACCATTTCTCCACTTTGGTTTTTCACATAGGTGCAATTTTGCGAATCATCTTTACCGCTAGTAAGTTCATCTGTATGATAAACAATATCAGTATTTAAAGGATTATATACTTTGTCGTCTTTTTTTGTGGTATCAGTACCCATTTCATTTGGGGGAGATCCAGATTGAAGTTCTGAATATGCCGTTGTTTTTTTAATCGGAGAAATAGATGTTTTTGAAATATTGGCTACATATCCGGATGGAACTTTTATTAGTTTTTTTTTAGAAGTAGTTAATGGAGTTTTTTCATCTTCCCCATATATTATTGTACCATCCTCATTTGTTTGATTTACATTTACATATGATGTATAATAACCTTCTGGTATTTTTGCAGTACCGGAAGCACTATAAGGTTCCTCTCCAACCTCGTTTCCAATGGGAAGTTTAGAATATTGTGTTCTTGTTATACGATAATATCCATAAGGAACTTTGGCCATGCCGTCTATTACGGTTCCTGTATTATTTTTGATTTTTACATGATAATATCCATCAGGAATTTTACTATAATCCACCGGAGAGGAAGTTAAAGAAAATGTTTTAGGTAAATCTGTGACATAGTTTTCGTATGGATATTTAGAATATTTATCATCAATAGTTTGATAATAACTGGAACTTCCTGGATTTGTTTCTTGTTTTGCATCACCAGTCTTTCCGTTTTCATACATATATTTGAATCTATTATTTGTAGTATTGTCTTCAGGCATAGTAATATAACTATCGCTTCCAATTACTTCAAATCCCTCTGAAAAAACCGAGGGCATTCCACCTGCATAAAAATAAGAAATGGCTAAACATATGCCTATTAATATAAGGACAAAACCTATTGAAATTAATTTTTTTTCGAATAAATACATTTATGATATACAATAGAATACTATAATATAATTATAAAAAATTGAATATAAAAATAATTTATATATACTATATAATTAAATACCAATATACATTATACTCTAACAAAATGATTATTCCAGTAAAGTGTTTCACATGCGGTTGCGTTTTAGCAAATAAATATAGATATTTTCAAAATGAAGTACGTCGCTTAAAGAAGAAAATAAATGAAGAAAACCCGGAAAAATATGCTCATATAGATAAAGTCGAATATTTCACTCATAAAAATATGGAAAAGACACCAGAAGGGAAAGTATTAGATGATTTAGGATTAGACGTATGTTGCAGAAGAACTATGTTAACTCATGTTGATATAGAATAATTTATCGGTAAAACTAAATATTTATATAGTATATATTGTTTTATAAATGGCATACAATAAAAATAAAAGACGTACAAACAAAAATAAATCTCAAAAAAGAAGAAAAAATAAAACCTCCTTTAAAAAATCAATGAAGGGAGGCGGTGATTTTTTTATTTCAAAACCTGAACCGCCTAGTTTTTCGGATGTTCCTTTAAAGTCTTTTTATACAATGAATCGATTGAATGATGGTACTGATGTTCAACATATGCAACAATCCTCGCGTTTAATGGGAGGAAAGAGAAATAAAAAAACACAAAAAACCCAAAAAATGCAAAAAAATAAAAGACGTCAACGAGGTGGAGGATTTTTAGATTCCATTTCGCGTTTAATAACGCCATCAAATCCAAATGTTGTTAGTGATTCAGGAAATGTAAATGGATTACCTTCGCAGGCGAAGATTTTAGCCGGAACCGGTCTTTCAAGCAATGGTCCATTTCCGATAAAAATGGATACAAAATCATATTTAGTGTAAGTTTGTCGCATAATAAAAATAATATCTATCTGATAATATATATTATTTAACAATATGGCAGGATTTTCCTTAAAAAATTTATGCTCTCCGGCACATTTCTATTTTATTGTTTCCATGATTACAGTAATTATTATGGCCTTTTATAATTACTATAGTGTGGATGTTTATTGTTTAGGTAAGGCATCGTGCAAAGTCACAAGCGTTGGTTTAATATTTGTAATAAAAATATTATACGTATTATTTTGGACATGGATTATTAATTTAATTTGCAAAGGCGGTGGAACAGGAGTTGCTTGGTTTTTGGTTCTTATCCCATACATTTTATTTTTAATATTGATTATGTATATGACAGTTGCATAAAAAAATGGACAATAAACATATCTTCATATATTATAATAACTTATGATATATGAACAATATTCAAACAAAAAAGAAAATTTCAATTGAAAATAACAAAACCCAAAAAAATAGAAAAATTTCGGGAAAAATATTGCGAAAAAATAATCAAGGATGGTTAATTTTAGAAATACGAGGTAATCCATATGAAAGAGGATATGCGCATGGGAATTTATTAATTAATGAATTAAAACATATAAAAAATATTCTACCTTTTTTGATTAAAACTCAATTAAAAGTAAAATATGGAAAATACATGAAAGATTGTAAACATATAATAACACCTATAATAAAATCCCAATATTCCGAACTTTACGAGGAAATGCAAGGAATTTCAGACGGATGTCGTCAAATACTTAATATAAATGAAATAATTGGATGGAATTCTTTTTTATCAATGTATTCCTATTATACGGATAATAATCCCTATAAATGTTCGGCATATATAGCAACCGGAAATGCAACTGCAAACGGAAAAATAATAATGGCACATAATACACATTGCAATTTTATAGAAGGTCAAACACAAAATATAATATTATATGTTTATCCTGATAAAGGAAATTCTTTTGTAATGCAAACTGCCCCCGGATATATTGCTAGTGGAACAGATTGGTTTATTTGTTCTACCGGAATAATGGGGTGTGAAACAACTATATCTCAAACAAACTATAATTTGGAATTCGGAACACCATATTTTTGCAGAATTCGCCACGCTATGCAATATGCCAATACAATAGATTCGTATATAGAAATAATGTTAAAAGATAATGCAGGGGACTATGCATGTTCTTGGATGTTTGGAGATATAAAAACAAACGAAATTGCTTTGTTTGAACTAGGATTAAAAGAACATTCTGTACAACGTACAAACAATGGAATATATTATGGTATGAATGCCGCAATAGATAATGATTTAAGATTAAAAGAAACTGACGATAATACTTTATATGATTTAGAAAAATCCTCTGGTTCTAGAAATTTCCGATTAAATTACTTATTAAATGATAAATACTATGGTAAAATAAATGAATCCACATCAAAATTAATAATGAGCGATCATTATGATTCTTTTTTAAACGAAGAAGAACCAAATTTAAGAAGTATTTGTAAACATAGTGAAAATCAAAATAGTGATCCTGCAACAAAAATAAAACCTTCTTTGTTTGGATCTACAGATGCAAAAATAGTAACTAGTTCTATGGCAAAAAATATGGAATTTATTGGAAGGTTTGGGTCAGGATGTGGTCGCAAATTTAATGTAGCTGAATTTATAAAGAAAAATACGAAATATAAAAAGTGGGAACCATATATTAAAAATATACCACATTATAATTGGACTAAAATATCGGGCAACAATAAATAAAAATTTGGTAAAAAATTGATTATGTAGACTCAATATATATTTATTTACCCCCAATAACAATATAAATATAATTTGCTAATTATACTCTAATATTAATATATAATTTATCTATTACTCTAAAATGAATACTCAAATATCTAACATTCTTGAAAATTCCGGCATTTTACATTTTACTTTAAGCAATATAAATGTTAGTTTAAGTAATGCTATTCGCAGAACCATATTATCCGATATTCCAACTATATGTTTTAAAACTGAATTATATGTAGATAATCAATGCAAATTTGAAACAAATACTTCTCGACTTCATAATGAAATACTTAAACAGAGATTGGGATGTATTCCAGTTCATGAAAAGGTGACTATAGGAAAAGAATTAAGTGATCCCTTGACTAATAAATATATTGTTGAATTAGATGTCAAAAATGATACCGATGAATTAATGTATGTTACAACCGAACATTTTAAAATTAAAAATAAAACAAATGGACATTATTTAACAAAAGAAGAACGCGATAAGATATTTCCCAAGGACCCAGTTACTGGATATTATATCGATTTTGCTAGATTAAGACCAAAAATTTCGGATACAATTCCAGGAGAAGAAATAAAATTTACTTCTGAATTTTCAATTAGTACTGCCAAATATAATAGTATGTATAATGTTGTTTCAAAGTGCGCCTATGCTAATACAATTGATGTCGCCAAAAAGAATTCTGTATGGGACGAAATGCATAAAAAATTAAAGGAATCCGGCGAAATCACTTCTGAAGAAATTGATTTTGAAAAACGTAATTTTGAAGCATTAGATGCACAGAGATATTTTATTCCTGATAGTTTTGATTTTGTTATAAAAACAGTAGGTGTTTATGATAATATAGAAATAGTTAAAATGGCATGTATTATATTGCAAAATAAATTTGTTGATTTAATTAAAGATATTGATTCTGATACTATGGTTATAACTCAAAGTGAAACTACCATGGAGAATTGTTATGATTGTATATTGGAAAATGAAGATTATACTATTGGAAAGGTAATTGAATATTTATTATATAGTAGATTTTTTGAAAAGGAAAATAAATTATCATTTTGTGGATTTAAAAAATTTCATCCTTTTGATACTCATAGTGTTATTAGAATGGCGCTTATAGATACAAATGAAAAATCGGTAGTTAGACAATATATGCGAAGTGTATGTGTTGAAGCCGAAGAAATTTTCAGAAAAATTTATAAGTTGTTTTAATGTCTATTCTAGTATGTATCAAAATACATAGTAGAACTAGCATATACGCTATTCTGATTTGTCCTATATATAGGACAAATCCCAGAATAGACGTTAAAACTTGTGTGTAACATCTATTTTGGGGTTTTGTGTAAAAATTGTATAAACAGGTGCGTCTTTATATTGCTTTTGTAAATATATAAATAAAATTGAACTAAAAACTTTTTTCTATTATATATAAGATACAACATATATAATAGAATATTATCACCAGAACCCGATTTCATATTAACGCTATATATTACTCTATAAAATGGATAAGAAAATAAATAAAAGTATTGAGACCTATGTTACAGATTTTAAAGATGGAATTCGTTCAAAAGTATTAGAATTAGCATTTGAAAATAAAGATAAAGCCAATCAATTATTAGAATTTGTATATGATTATGATAGATTAATATTATCGAAAGATGTTTTTCAAAAGCGTAAACGTATTAAGAATTCTATTCCCACGTCAAATAGATGTAATGCCAAACGTGCAAATGGCGAACAATGCACCAGAAGAAAAAAAAAGGAATGTGAATTTTGCGGAACACATTCTAAGGGAACGCCACATGGATTATTTGAAATGAATGAAAAAGAAAATGATATATCGGAAAAATTAGAAGTTTTTGCTGAAGATATTAAGGGAATAGTTTATTATTTAGATAAGTATAATAATGTATATAAAACAGAAGATATTTTACAAGGAAAAGAAAATCCACAAATAATTGCGAAATATGTAAAAATTAATGGGGAATATACAATTCCCGAATTTGGATTAGTATAATTTTTATATAATTATATAACTATAGATATTGATTCTATATCAATCCATGCATCAACACTATACATTTTAGTAGGAACATAATTTATACCAACATCATAACCTTCAAATGCACCATTAGAATATAATTCATTTGTATATAATTTTACCACATTGAAAATTGCAGTATAAACATTACCATTTGCATAAGACCCTGTATATTTAGCATCATATATAATATATTTTTCAACATTAGAATTACTTAGTTGAACTATATGATAAACACAGTCTTTTATTAGTAAAAATGGAGTAACAGAGGAAACATGCATTTTATTATAGAGAAAATTTATCAAAAACTTATTTTAATTGTTTGCTTTATATATTATTAGAATAATATATAAATATTTATACTATAAAATATCAATTTTTTATGTTTCTGATGTTTTATCGAAAGGACAAAACACAATATTTTCTTTTACCGTTTCTTCGCGATTTTCTAATATAAAATTATTCACTTCGGATGCTTTAAGAACATCTCCTTTATAATATGTAGATAATAAGTCCATTAATGATTTTTGTGTAAGAGGTTTCTTAATATTTTTTTTCGTATACATTAATTTTCCATTACTAATATTTATATCATCTATTTTATTTTTTCGCATAACTTCCATTAAATCATTTGATAATCCAGTTTTCTCTTTTTTTCTAGAATTCAATTCCTTTTGTAATTTTTTAATATCATTGTCTATTTTTATCCATTTTTTAATTGCATTTACTAATTGTTCCTTCGTTTCCATGATATAAACTATATATATTATTGAAAAGAAATTTTTATATATTTTATTCAAACAAATAAAAAAATAAATTTAGTATTTGTTTAGGATTTGTTGTATGTAATATATGTATATAAATGTTTTTTTCAAATCCAAGACAATTAAATCAATATAATTCTAATAATCAAACAAATGTTATTAGTATGTTTCATAGTAGAATTAAATCGGTTTCTATAAATCAAAGCAAAATAAATAAAATACCATTAGAATCTCAAACAAAAAAAGAAGTAAAAATTAATACGCCAGAAGAACCTCCAAAAAAGAAATCTATGAAATGGGGGGAACCAACGTGGTTTTTATTTCATACTTTAGCACATAAAGTTAAAGATGAAGATTTTCAGGCAATTAGAAAGGATTTAATAAATATTATTTATACAATATGCACTAATTTACCCTGTCCAGATTGTGCAAAACATGCAACAGAATATATGAACAATATTAATTTTAATACAATTCAAACAAAAGAACAATTGAAAAATATGTTTTTTGTTTTTCATAATACAGTAAATAGTCGCAAAAATTTCCCCATATTTCCTAGAGAGGAATTAGATGCGAAATATTCTAGAGCAAATACCATAAATATTATAAAAAATTTTATGGTACATTTTGAAAATAAACATAAAAGTATTCGAATGATTTCGGATGATTTACATCGTGCAAGAATAGCAAATAATTTAAAGCAATGGTTTAGTGGAAATATGACACATTTTCATCCATAATTATTTATTTGGACTTAACTGTGCATTTAAAGTTTTGTTTGGAAGGAATAGAACATGATTCTTTATTGCTTAAAGGATTAAGATAATATAAAGAAGAATTACCAATCGAATATATAATTGACGCCCATGCAACTCCCAATAATCCAGAAACAATTAATGCTGCCGCCAAAGCAAAAGTATTTGCACATCCATTTGTAAATTGCCAAATAATATCAGCCAAAATAATTACTGGAAAAATAACTAAAGTAGGAATATTTTGATTTTCTTGTTTGAATTTTGCAATAGGAAATAATAAATAACCAAATGTATATGTAAATACAACTAAACTTAACGGCAAATTAGATAAAGGTCCTGTATTACTAATTGTCATTAAATTGCAAACTGAATCACTTGCTCCACTAAGAGAATCTGCTGAAATAGAAGTAAATATCGAAGGAAATGAATTGCCAACTAAAATACAAAAAAATGACACCAATAATAATCCGGCCAAATAAATTAACCCCTTAAAATCTTGATTAAATAAAGATGACATTGTAAAATAACTTACTAATATAAATGGTGCTAAACGAAATGATAAATATAATAATGATTGAATATTTAATGCATTCATTTTATGTCTTATATATATTATATAAATTATAATATATATCTATTTTTCAATAAAATAAAATTATACAAATACTTTTTCAAATACTTCTTCTATTCTTCCTACCTCGATAAATTCTATACCTGTTATAATTGAATTTTTCCCATATTTGTTCATAAATTCAGTAAAATCGCGATTGTTTGATTTTGGATATAAAAATGTTTTTACACCAGCGCGTATTCCTCCTAAAATTTTTGATTCTAATCCTCCAATTGCAGTAACTTCTCCTTGTAAATTAATTTCGCCTGTAATAGCAATCGTATTTTTTATTTTTTTATTATTTAATAGACTGTAAATTACTGTTGTAATAGCAGTTCCGGCTGAAGGACCGTCTTTTGAAACAGCACCTTCCGGACAATGTATATGTATCCCATAGGATTTCATGTTATCATATTCTAATAACAACGATTTTTTTCTTTCTTTATCAGTAAGATTCCACGCTAAACTTTTGGCCACATTCATACTTTCTTTCATTACATCTCCTTGCAACCCGGTAAGTTTTAAATCTAAAAATGTGCTTGATGGAAAATATACACATTCTATTGGTATTATTCCACCCTTTCCTAGAGCATTTGCCCATAAACCATTTATAACGCCAATTTTATCAATCTCGTGTATTTTTTTCTCCTCGATTTTGTGATATTTTTTCAGGTAATTAGTATCTAAATCTTCTGGAGTAACAATAATAGGAATACTTTTTTTAAGTTCTCCTTTTAACATTTGAATATTAATTTCGCCATATAAGTCAAACAAAACCTCTTTTAATTTTCTAACTCCTGGTTCTAATGTATATTTTTCTATAATATATTCAATGGTGGTGGGTTCTAATATAATAGAATTTTCTAATCCCATTTTTTTGTTTATATCGGGAATAATATGTTTATTGACAACTACTAATTTGTCTTCTAAAGAGAGATTATCAAAACGAATTCTATGTATTCTATCCAATAATATTCTGTCTATTTGTTCTGGATCGTTATAAGAAAATATAAATAATGCTTTGGATAAATCAATATCTATTCCACTATAATATTTATCTTGAAAAACGTCGTTTTGTGTGGTATCGATTAAATGTGTCAATATGCCTATAATTTCTTTTCCGTGTTCCGTTTTACTTACTTTATCTAATTCATCTACATATATAATAGGATTCATGCATTTTGTTTCCATTAATATATCAACTATTCTTCCCCATGTCGAATTAACATATGTATAACTATGTCCTTCCAATGTAGACCCATTACATGAACCGCCTAATGCAATAAATGCAAATGGTCTCGACACTCCATTTTCATCTTTCAAACAATTGGATAATCCTTTTTTGGCGAGAGATGTTTTTCCAATTCCAGGGGAACCTTCAAATCCAAAACAATAGCCACTTTGCTCTCCTGTCATCCATTGTCCTATAATTTTAAGTATTTGATTTTTTGCATGTGTATGACCATATATAGATTCGTCAAGTATATTGGAAACGGATGATAATATATTTTCCGTATTTAAAATATTAGTTTTTAATTCTTTAAGTTCAGTAGGAGTTTTTGAGATAATAGTATTAGATTCATTTGGTAATAAATCATATATTTTATAAAATTGCGGTAAAATTTCTGGAGTATTATTTTTTTCGATAATATTTAATATAGATTGAATTTTTTGGGGTTTCGTTTTAAGTAGTGAGGTTAAAGAATTAACATCTTGTATTTCGGCACCATTTTTATGAATATTTTGAATATAATGTATAATATTGGATAAATCTTTAGTTGTGGAAGAACTAATTACTTTTTTAATTTCATTTAAAAAATTTTGTTCTATTTGTTTTTCAATTGTTTCAATATGCTGTATAATTTCCATTTTTGTATAGGTTTCCTTTTTTTCAATATTGCATATTGTTTCAATTAATAAATTGCGATTTAAAATAGAAGTAAATTTGCCATTAATTTCTTTTATAACCTTTAATATTGGCTCTTTTTTATATACACCAAATGGAATTTTTAACAACCCCTCCAAATATTGTTTGGCTTTAATAGAAGTATCGTCTGTTTTTCCTTTTATTTCCTTCATTTTAATCATTGCTTTCTCTTTCACATTTTCAGGCGCCTTAAGCAAATAAATTTGCTGCTCCAATGAAATCTTATTAATTTCGTATTTGGAAGACATTTCTTGTGAAAATTTAACAGTTATTTGCATAGTATCTTTAAAATAATTTTTTATTTTCCACGGAAAACTATCATAAATCATTCGCTGTTCATTAGAATCCAATGATTCATTGTTTGATATAGTTATTAAATCATATAATAAATAAGTGATATAATGAATATCGGGTTCTTTGTTATATATAAGTAAATTAATTAGCATATTACGTTGTAAATATAATTCCATTTCCAAAAACTTTTTAATAGTTATATCTAATTTATTGTATTTTAAAGAGTTTACATCAGATTGTATAGATAAACATTTTTTATAATAATCATTATTGCCATATATTAATATATCTTTTAAAGTGGATGATTCAATTAAACGTTTTGTTATTCCTGAGTCAAAACTATCAGAAATCGATTCCTTTATTTGTTTTATACGAGTATCTATATATTTGTTTGAAAGAAAATCTAAAATAATATTATCAGAAATACAATTAACAACCAAAGTTTTTTTGGTATTTTCATTATGGAATATAACTTGTATCCCATTTACTTTAAAATAAAAAGATTTGTTTGAAGAATCAATATCGAAACATTCATACGATTGAAAATTTTCCAAATTCATTATTTCATCCAATATTTTATTTTCACAATAACTATTGGTGTCATTAGGTTTGATAGATTTTTGGGATTTCCAATTTATTATTTTATATCCAACCGGATGCAAATAATTTAAAATTAAATCATATTTGCTTTTTAATATTGGATCTTTAATTTCCGATTTTAAATAATCATTACCAAAAGTAACGTATATTAAATCATCTATATTTTTGGTACCAAAACTAGATATAATTATAGATAATTTGTCAATAATTTTTTGTAGACTATCAATTAAAATATTTATATCATTTGTTTGTAATTCTTCTGGGTTATAAGATGATATTATTTGTAACATATGTAAGGTTTTTTCATATAATTCATGGAGAGAGGCTATACAAATCGTTACATCACTATTACTAAATATCTCATATTTTTTGTAATTATATATAGATAAAGTAGTATTTTGAATAATTGTTTGAATATAGGATAATTTATTTTTAATTAAAATCAACATATCAGATGGATTATAATTGTTTGTTGAAGAAGACATTTTTAATAACGATTTATTTGTTTTACTTTTATCTTTCATTATAAAATAAAAAGGTAATATAGTTTATTCGCATAAATTATAATTAAGAACTATCCGATAAAATATTTATAATATTTATAAAAATAATATAAATATAAATTGATTATATATATTATAATAAATAACTCTAAATATATATAAAATGGGAATTCCGTCATATTTTTCGCATATAATTAAAAATTATTCTAATATTATACGTAACTTAACGTATCATATTAAAAATCAAACTATATTTCATAGTTTATATATGGATTGTAATTCTATTATTTACGATACATATCATTCCATAAAATCAAGTCATGTAAATACGCCAATAGATCAATTTGAAAATGAATTAATTAAAAATATTATATTTAAAATCGATTATTATATTAATACAATTAAACCCAAAAATGTAATTTATATTGCATTTGATGGTGTCGCGCCATTGGCAAAAATGGAACAACAACGATCAAGGCGTTATAAGACAATCCATTTGCCTACTATCAATACTATTACTCAATCTTCATTAGATAATTTTTGGAATACTACCTGCATTACGCCAGGAACGCCTTTTATGAATAATTTATCAAAGCAAATTCGTTATGCGTTTGAAACAAAGGAACCCACTTATGGAGTTAATAAAATTATATGTTCTTGTGCCGATGAACCTGGAGAAGGAGAACACAAAATGTTCGAACATATTAGAATGAATATTCAACCCCATGATAATATAGTTGTATATGGATTAGATTCTGATCTTATAATGCTTTCTATTTTTCATAATAATTTATGTAATAATATTTATACATTTCGTGAGGCGCCTGAATTTATAAATAGTAAAATAAATCAAAAATGGGATTTAAAAGATATGTTATTTATGGATATCGAAGAATTGTCTCGCAGCATAATTTCGGAAATGGCATGTAATAACAATGATAAGCACCGAACATATGATTATATTTTCCTTTGCTTTTTATTGGGAAACGATTTTTTGCCACATTTTCCTAGTTTAAATATTCGAACAACTGGAATACAAACTATTATGGATATGTATCGTATCCATATTGGAAGTCATCCTGACCGATTTTTAATTTCTAAAAAAACTGGTAATATAGAATGGAGATGGGTATATGTTATTTTTAATGAATTGGCAAAAATTGAACATGAATTAATAACCAAGGAATATTTTGCCAGAAATAAATTTGAGGGAATGCAATTCGGATTTACAACGGATAAAGAAAAAGAACAGACATTAAGTAATGCCCCAATAATATATCGTATATCGGAAAAATATATATGTCCTACAGAAAAGAATTGGGAAGACAGATATTATCGCACACTGTTACATAAAGAAAAAAGTGAAGAAAATGTTAAAAATATATGCATAAATTATTTGGAGGGATTAGAATGGGTATTTAAATATTATACAACCGGGTGTCAAAATTGGAGATGGAAATATAATTATCATTATCCTCCATTATTAAAGGATTTAATAAAATATACTCCAACATATGATACTGAATTTATATCTCTGGATACTAGACCATTTCGTCCATCAACCCAATTGGCATATGTTATTCCTCCAGAAAATCATTATCTTTTAGGCAATAAAAATAAGGATTTTTTGGCAAATAATTTTGGATATTTGTATAATATTCCTATTGAATTTGAATGGGCATTTTGCAGATATTTATGGGAATCGCATATAGTATTACCAGAAATCTCAATGGAAACATTAAATAAATGGGAAACTGTATTGGTATAAAAATAATAAAAAATAATAAATATATAATATATATCGTATATATATTTATTTAAAATGGAAAATGCAAAGAAATACATAGATGATAATAATGACACTGTATATTTTGGACCATTTACAAAAAAAAATGCTGAATATGCAGAAGAAATAATTAAAAAGGGTGGAAGAATAAGTTTAATAATGAAAAAAAGTGAATTTATGAAAATAACAAATAAAAAACTAGGCGGCGGAGATATTCCTGAAAATAGTAAATTGACAATTCCTTATAGGTATTTTCATTATAAATTTTTATATTTAAAAAATAAATTAAAGGGACTTTCAGAAAAGGAATCGGAAGAAGTAAGTAAAGAAAGCGAAATAAAAACTCCGGAGAATAGTCCTTTCGTTGAGAGTTTAAAAGGCATTTATGATAAAATTTCAAATACTTTTTCCGGATTATTTGAAAAAAAAACTATCGATGAAAATAAATCATCCCCTATAAAAACGCCAACCCCGGAACCAACGCCAAACCAAGAGTCTCAATCAGAACCAGAACTAGAACCAGAACTAGAACCAGAACCAGAACCAGAACCAGAACCAGAACCAGAAAAAACACCAACTCAGGAACCAGAATCGATGCCGATGTTAAAAATTTCGGTAAAAGAAACAAATAAAGTATTAGATACAAATATCGAAAAAATGAGAGGGACCATAAAATATAAAGAAGAAAAGTTAAAAGAATTGTGCAATGTATAAAGACATTATAGTGTAATATATTCTAGTATAAATTTTGTAATGCATACTAGAATTGGAATATAGTATTTAGAGTCGTTGAAAATCGATAAAATCATAAAGAGTAATAAGATCGACATTGTTAGAGGAATCAGATTCGAAATGACGTTTAGAGACGAGAACAAGCTTACCGGGAGCGATAATAAAATTGCGTTTATTGCGTCCC